>Ga0302320_10001470_pt1 | contig 56814 bp, 81 predicted proteins | sample Bog_T0_3_FD_202130 | JGI IMG/M metagenome (GOLD analysis project Ga0302320, IMG submission 202130) | Peat permafrost microbial communities from Stordalen Mire near Abisko, Sweden - Bog_T0_3 | ecosystem: Environmental > Terrestrial > Soil > Wetlands > Peat | place: Sweden: Abisko, Stordalen Mire... | reverse complement strand
GGCCTCTCTACCCGCCGCGGCTTGGTCTTGGGCCGCTACGCGGTCGCGCGCGGCGTCCCGCTGGCGACCGGAGCGCTCGGGGCGCCTTGCTCCCCGGCGGCGCCTTGCGCTGGGCGCGCGGGCGTGGGCGCCGGGCGCGCCGGACGCGTCGGGGCGCTCGGCTGGACGCAGCGGATCTCACCGTAGTCGTAGCGCTGGCGGCCCCCGCCGATCTCGACCAGCCCTCCGCGCATGGTCGCGCGCAACTTGCTCCCGAGCTTGCGGCTCCACACCATCGCGCTCGGCGTGTCGAGCTGGTAGGCGAACACGCCCGCGATCGACGTACCCGCCTGGATGACCTCGCTCCTCGCGGCCGATCGTGAGGCCCGCCAGGATCGAACCCATCCTCGTTTGCGAGCGGCGTCTCTCAGCGTCGCCTCCGCGGAGGCGGCTCGACCGAGCCCGCGCCTGTCCAGCTCCCGGCGGATGTCGGCCGGCCTGACGTCGCGATCGCCCCCACCGTACCGAACGGCAGCGGTAAGCAGAACAGAGTACAAGATCGCGTCCATGGCCTTCTTTCGCGAGTGGCCAGCCTTTGGCCGCGCGCAGTTGACGTTGGGAGGGTACGTCTTGGATTCGCGCTGTCAAGATAGCTTTCTTGTCAACGCCGCGTCGGCGGTCCGGCGTAGATCCCGGACGTCAACAGGCCCGCGATCAGAAGAGCGTTGCGCGCGGCGTTCGCTGCGGGGCGCGCTTGCGGAAGATCGGCCTCCGGATCGGCTTCTGGAAGCTTGAAAGGTTGAGGCGCAGGGCGACCGGGGAGCACGATCGGCCACTGCTCGGTGACGTAACGAGCGCTGCCGCGCTGCGCCACTCGTTGCAGCACGTTGTGGTCGAAGCAGGCGAGCTCGAACATGGGCACGTGGGCGATGCCGTCGCCGTCTTGGCGCCGAACGAAGATGAAGGGGAAGCCGCTTCGCCTTCTCGTGCCAGGTTCCTCCGCTCGCCACTGCCCGAGCTCGATCGGCTCTGGCATCGGATCCCGGTGCGGCTTCCCGCGGACAGAGAATCGACAGCACGCCGGCATGCGCGGCGGAAACGGACAAGCGACTCGATCGGAAGAACTCATGTTGGTTGCCTCGACTCCCGAAGTGAAGTGCGACTGACGTGCTCGAAATTTCGATGAACGAACGCATCTGCCCACGCGATCGCACTTTCTCGATTCATTGGAAGGGTCGTGAGCACATCATACGGCCCCAAACGATACGAGACAGCTCCTTCTCCGATCGTTCTGTCAAGCCTATCGAGAGCAGAGCTCGACATGGCAGCCGCGATGCGCTTGGCCATGAAAGCAGAAAGAAAAGACAGGAAACCAGCCCGAGCCAAGCTGACCTCAAAGACGAGGCACTCGACGATTTCGACAGGAGAAATAGCCATTCCGAATCCAATCTCACGCTCTCGTGGAGACAAGCCGCCAAGGAAGCTCCACGCCCCGTTGCTGCTCGCGCCAAACGACTCTTTTGCTCTGTAGTCGTCGACACTCCACACTTGCGCTTTTTCTTTTCCGACGCGGATTTCCCCCATGTGCCGCACCCGAACCCCAGCGGCAGCTCCTGCGAATCCATAGGCCGCCCTCTGACCGCGCCGGAGAGGCGAGTCCTCGTCGCTGTCTTTCTTCTCGAGCTCGCTCTCCATCGTCGCGCTGGGAAGCCACAGCGCCATTCCGGATCGGTTCTCCATCTTGAGCTCCGTGGCTCGTCGCCGGTCGACCTCGCCCATCTCGCGTGAAATGGCCACTGCCGATCCGAGGGCGTACTCCTCTCGTGTCTCCCACGGCTCCTCTCCCGCTTGTGCTGCCACTCGAAAGGAGAGCCCCGCGTAGAGCAAGCGCGCCGCTGCCACGGCGGTGCGGGTTCCAAGAACGCGCATCTCGAGATCCGGCATGGGAACCCGGACGATCGTAGGCTGCGCAGCCTCGATGCTCGCATCGTGGCCGCACGCGAAAGAATCAGCAAAGGGGCCCAGCGAAGAGAGCGAAGGGTCCAGCTCCAGCTTCTCCTCCATCGAGGCCATCGCGTCTTCTACGTTGACATCGATCTCGACCCAAGGACGGTGGCCGGAGAAGCCGGAGAACGTGACGGCCGTCGTGGCAAGAAGGCCGCGCCACCACGGCATGCCAGCCCGCGTGACGATCCCGTCGTCCGTTGCCGCACGAGCCCCAGGAGGGGCGTAGGCGCGGATGCGCGTTTCGGCGAGACGCCACTGGCCCATCGTGTCCTCGATCGCCTGCTCGAGCGTGGCGCGCTCCCCTTCGCTCGAGGTCATCGTCTCCGCGCGCAAGAGCATCCGAGCAACCTTCTCCACCGCATCGAGCGTCGGTTGGCTCGCGAGGCTGGTCTGGAGAACGAAGGGCCGATCGTTTTTCATCTCCGCATTGACTATCACGATAAAGTGTCGCGGACAAAGCGAGAAAAGAAAAAGGCCCGACGCTCACGCGCAGGGCCTATCCGGGGGATCTTCGCGGGTCGCTCACCCCCTTGCGCCGCTCTACTCGAGAGCCTGTCCACCAAACCACGAGGGCGAACCTTCCGTGATTGAAGCAGCGAAGGTATCGGTAAGACGCCTCGTAGCGCTGACGCTGATTCTATGGCTACAATGGCTCCCACGTCAACACTCGACCAGATACCGCTGCACTTTCTTCCCACGCGGCCCGATGCTCTGCGCACGAGCACAGCGATAGGCCAGTGGCTACATGCGTCGCCCTGCGCTGGCACCGAAGGGCAGGATTTGGGCTATTGATGCCGAAGTCGCACGGCAGACGACGAACGATTCCGAGAAGCTCGGGCAGGTTCGGCGAAACAGCGCTCACCGAAGGACCTTCACGATCTCTCCTGCGGGCGATTCGCCAGAATCAACAAGCGCACCGTAGAGGCTCTCGCACATTACGATACCTCTTTTCTTCCACTTGGCAGCGTCTCTGCCGCAGTAGTTCATGCGCGGGACGCTGTCCTTCTGGTAGTGCGTCGCCGGCTTGTCGCAGTCTTCGCAGATAGGGCGACTCACGTCTTTTGCCTTGTGCTTTGCCTGACGCCCATCGCCACCAGCATCGCGTCGAGGTGATCGAGGCAAACCGCGATATTTTCCGCCACGTCCGTAGACGGATTCCGGATTGGCTCTTCGAGAATGCGACGTCGAAAATCCTCCGTGTCGAACACGGGCTCGAATCGAATGCGCGATGCCGTGTTCCCGGTTTGCACAGCGGGCTCCAGCAAATCGCTCTCGTCGAGAAACAAGAGGCAGTACCCGTCGATCGTCCCCGCGGTCCTGCGCTTCCGGATCTCGGTCAGCGCGGCCTCCCAGGCCATGTCTCCCAGAAGCGAGTCCACCGAGCAGTGCAAAAGAGCGCGTCGGGCCCCAGCAAGCCGCGGACCGTCTTGTCCCCATGGATGACCGGAAACCGGAAGCTGATTCGTCATGATCGGCTGGCCTCGAGCCCATGGCTCATTTTCGGAAGATGGAAGCGCGTACCCTCGCGAGGAAGGTGCCGATGGGACTGCGGACGGAGCTCTCGAAAGCGTCTACGGCGCGCTTCCATCGGCGTCCGTGCCGTCACTCGTAGCGTGACGGTCACGTTCTCTCTTTTCGCTCGCGCTTGCGGCGATTCCGCAGGCGCCTCGCAGCATCCGCATCGTGCGCCTCGGGAACCGTAAGGGTTGAGGCTAGAGCGGTACGCGTGCGCGGGACATGCTCATGGCACCGATCTTGAGCGAGAAGCATCAGGCTCAAGCTCACGAGTGGGCTCGAGATGAGCCCGCCGAAGTGACGGTGGATCATGCGCTTTTTTCGGAGCCCTTCGTCTTCGACTTCGCGTCCTCGATCTCCTTGAGACTCGCTCGGAGCGCGCCCAGGATGACCTGGGCGACCTTCTCCCCGTGGCTCTCCGGGAAGGTCGAGATGTCGAGCTCGACGGGCCCGCTCGCGAGAGCCTCGTGCGTCAAGCGCTCGAGGTCTGTGCCGATCGCGTGAGTGAGCCGAGGGAGCAAACGAAGGCCGGCGTTTCGCCGCCCTGCCTCCATGTCGCGGATCATCGTGTCCGAGACGCCCAGCTCCCGAGCGAGCTCGGCGACGCTGAGCTTTGCCTTCTTGCGGTCTCTCTTGATGTCGATCGTCATGCCGGCTCAGCGTAGCTCGGTCGAGCCTGGAGCGTCAAGCTCTACGCGCGAAAGGCGCCCGTCCTGTCCATGCCAGGTAGACCCCCTGAAGGAGCGGCAAGTCTGCCTTGTCGAGGTAGAGAAGGTCGGCCTCCGACGTGCCCAGGCCCGTGTCGATCATGACGAACCCGGTGAGCGAAGAGAACGTGGCTCGAGAGACCTTCCGACTTCCGAGCTGAATCTCGTCGAACGCGAGAACCACCCCGTGATCTGACAAAATGTCCATGTGCGCGATCCATGCGCGAATCTCGCTCCCCTGCATGGGGCCTGAACCATGAAGAATAAACGTCGTCACCTTGTCAACTCCATTCTTCGTTCGTTAGGCGCACCATGTTGGCCAACAATGCGCGCGCAGCTTCGATGTCGGCCATGGTGAACGCAACAGATGGCGCGGAGCTGTGGGCGAACCACTGCTCGCACGGAATCACGATGGCAGCGTCGAGCGTTCCGGTTGCCTGCTCCGCGGGAGCTGAAAGGGTGTCTCGGTGGTGGTTCATCGGCGCCCGAGAAAGACCCGTGCGATAAGTCCGAAAACGAGTACCAGAACGAACGGCCAGATCAGGGCACCTGAGGTCACGACACAGATCGTTCCAAGGATAGACATGTGCCGCCTCTCTTCGGGCTGAGCGCTTGACCAGATGCGAAAGAAGGCGACCGTCAGCACCAGCGACGAGGCGACGGCGCCAAAGTTGTAGACCGGCACCAGGAGCGAGAAGATAGTGCCGGAGCAGACGGTCGCGAGCGTCACGGGTCTACCTCTGCGCGCTTCAGATCCTTCAGGTCGTAGGCATCCACGCCGGCCTTCTTCGCCGTACGGAGAGTGATGCCAGAGGCCGCAGCAATCCGGCGGACGGTGGTCGCGGCACATCCGGACCGGACCGCTTCGGCCAAGGCGACGGAGAATCCAGCGATCCATGCTTCGGCAGGCGACCGTACCTTCTTCGCATTTCGTCGAGGCTTCGCCTTCCGAAGGTTCAGCTTGAAGAGGACGCAGTCCTCAAGCCTGTAGTCGTGTGTGCACGACGCGTCGTACCCGCCAGCCACGCTTGCGGCGGCGACAGCTCCGCGTACGAAGTCACTCGTGACGCTGGCGGCGTTTGTCTCTTTGCTTTTCTTCATGCGAACATTTCCTTCTGTGATCTGACTAGTCATCCCACGGGTAGGAAACCAGCTCGAGCAGGTCACTGCGCTCGATTCGATCTCCGACGCGTCTCGCGATCTCGGACGCGATCACGGCGTCGACGCAGTCGCGCATCGCTTCGGCGCCGGCGTTCTCAACGAGGTAGAATCTGCGATCGGAATGTCCCGCTGGCAGGTGCACGATGGGGCATTTTGCAAACTCATGGAATTGAGTCGCGGTGACATCAAGCACCGATCCAAGCGCCTCGAGATCGGCGATCCTGTCTGCCTCGGTCTCGTCCTCACAAGGCGGAGGGGCGCCAACAACGGCCCAGCAGTGGCCCAGGCAGCGCCCGATCTTCTGCCGGAACCGGCCGCAGACGAACTCCACGTCAAGGCGCAAACTGCGCACGGCCGCGACAAGGACAACCGAAGCTTCTCCGCACCACCTGCCAAGTTTTTCCGCCTGCGATAGCTCTCCCGCAAAACCCGCGTACGTTTCCAGCGCATAGCGCTGCGTCTCTTCGCGTACGATACGCGCGACGCCGAGGAGCCTGTCGCCCGTGGCTTGGCTGGCGTACGTTGCTTGCACCATGATCAGGCCACTCTTCATCATCGCGCGCGGAATGTCAAGCGACACGCGTCGCGCTCGACGTTTGACACGAAGCCGGGTGTGAAAGTCGCCGGCGAGGAGTAAGATGCTGCGCATGCCAAGCACAGACCAGATCCTCGTCGGGGCAGCCTTGGGCATCTTCGGGCTGCTCGGAGGAGCGGCTTACGCGACGGCGCGACACGCTCACACGTGCCCGCGCTGCGCAAGGCGCTGGGTCCACAGCAGCCTCCTGATCCTCTCCAAGGCGCAGGAAGACCGGGCCCACGCGTGCCCAGGCTGCGGCACGGACTGGCGCTGGAAGGATGGCCATCTAAGCTGCGCTACCTCCGAGGCCGCGCGAGCCGACGACGCCCAGCGCGTCCGGCGTGGCCAGCCCGCACGGTACGTCGTCGCCCCTCACGTTCACGCGATCTGATCAGATCTTTTTCGCTGCCGCTTCGCGCGCGATGCGGCGGACGGCTGCCTCGGTCACCTGCTTGGTGCCGTGGCACTCCATGCACCTGCCTGCGCCGGGCGCTCTCACCAGGCAGAATGGGCAGGCCACGATCGCGCAGTGGAGCGCGCAGTCCTCGCGGGCCTTGCCGCTCCGGCAGTGGCCGCACTCCTCCGGCGCGCACACGCCATAGTCGAACACCGCGGGCTCCGTGGTTGCCTTTGCGAGATACGCCGTCGCCGGCGCCCCATCGTCATCCATCCGCGCATGCTCGAGCTCCACGTCGCTACCTTTCTTCATGTTCGATCCATCACTGCATGCAAGCCTGCGCGCAGTACACGTTCATGCACCCGACGAACGTCGAGTCACTCGGACCGACGACCACCCCAGAGCACGGCGCGCCCGTCTCGCCGAAGCACGTCAACTGATCGGTCGCGTCCGCCAGGCTCGGGCTTGCGGTGAAGGCGTCGCAGCACTGCGCGATGAAGCATCCGCCGCATGCGTCGAGGTCGACCGCGCTTCCGGCGTTCGCCGCGAGCTGGGCTTGTGCCTGCTGGCAGGCCGAAGCTGCGACACCGCCGTCTGCCGCGAGGTTGACGACCGTCGGAGGAAGCTCCGTCCCGCAGTCATTGCGGCCGTACAGGTTCCATCCCGAGATGATCGGGAAGTCCTGAGGCTGAAACGTCGGGTCGACATCCTCGTCCTGCCGACTGTACCCGCCCGAGAGCGATGGCGGAACGCAGTCGTACAGCACCGAGCCGTTGTCGAGATCGGGCTGAATTCTGATCACGGACTGGACGAGCGCCTCGGTCTCGTAGATCGCCGTCGAACGCGACCACGAGCAGATCCATCGGCTTTGCCGAGCCGTGCAGTCGAGCAAGGTCGGCTCGACACCGGGAGGAAACCACATGACCGTGCAAAAGAACGGAGCCTGATCCTCCGCGCAGATGGGGATGTCCTGTCCGTTTCTGCTGCAAGCCAGCGGCACAGCCGAGAGCAAAGAAACGGATACGGCCGCCGCAAGGAACGTCACTTTTCTCATGCTCGCGTCCTACCAGAGATTTTCTGAGAAAAGAAGACCCGCTACGATCCTGCTACCTTCTCTGATCTGGTTGTGGAGACGAGCGCTCAAGATCGCTTGCTGTCGGTTCAGGAAGCGCCCCGTCTCGTCAAGAAACCCTTGCTCGTCGTTGTCGACCGAATCCACGCCCGTGAGGCGCACGATCTCGCGAATGACGTCGTGGTGTCTGTTCGGCGGCGGAAGCGAATACACCTTGCCTTGAAACCGGATTGCGACGTGCGTGATCTTCGTCCGAGCCATGGATCGGGTGGCACGGCTCACGAGGGGTTGGCCGGCTCAAAGAGCGTCCAGAAATACGCCTCGGGCCCGCAAACGCGGTAGCCTCCACCCACCTCCACCGCTACGTCACCAACGAACATGCAGAGACGCGCACACGGCAGGTCCAGCGTCGCCACCTCGACGATCTCGCAGAGGGCATCGGTCGCGAGCTCACGCACGATCATGCCTTCCGCCGCTCCAGCGACCCTTGGGCCGATGTCCACCAGAGGAAGCTGAGCGTAGCTCACGACCGGCTCCGCGTGGCGACAGGAGCCGACGCCATCGGCTTGACGAGCCCCTCCAGTGGATCGCCAAGGCCCGCGTCGACCGCTTTCCGGCGGTACTCTTCAGACGCCATGAGATAGGGAGCCGACGCGCGCGCCGCCGCTTCGTTGTTCGGTCTGAACGCGACCTCTCCGATCGCGCGCTGCTGGACGGCGAGGTAGCGGAGGCTCGGGTTCTTGTCGTTCTCCTGGCCTGGTCTGTACTCGTGCCAGATGGCGTTCTGCATGGGCTTGCGCACCTTGGCCCAGTGAGATCGGCACATGAACATCGACGGAGGCACGCCGGCGTTGCATCCATGCGCATGGCAAGTGTGGTAACCCATCGTCAGTCATCCTCTAGGCATTTTGCCATCATCCGACCATCCTGCGCTCTTGCGCGCGCCTGCGCCGTCTACCGCGCCGCGCGCCAACTCCCGCCCGGACGGAGACGCCCTTCGTCACCACGACAATAGGCCGTTCGTCCCGCCACGCCCGCTTGAACGCGGCGCGGAACGATGCGTCTCGCAGCTCGTCGCCGAGCCATGCGCCGGCGGCAGCCTGCCTACGTGCGGTCTTGCTCACTTCGGTCATTCTGCACTTATAGCCCATCCGGCACAGGCCGGTCTTCACCGTGTCGCTTTCGCTCGTCTCCTGCGAACATCGTGAGCTGAAGGGTCCAGGGCCCTTTGGCCCTGGCGGGGGTGCAGGGGGCGGAGCCCCCTGCGGGTCTCGCTCACTCTCTACCGAGAAAGTCCCCGATGTCGTTGATGTTCTGCATTGGCTCGCCCATGCCCAGCGCGTCGACGACCCGCGCGCCGTACTTGGACTCATCGGTGAGGCGCCGGTCGAGAATGACGACGACGCCGCGATCGTCTTTGGCCCGAACGAGCCGGCCTACGCCCTGGCGGAGGGCGATGATGGCCTTGGGGAGCATATAGTCGTAGAAGATGTTGATCTTCCGTGCGCGAGGGTCGCGCTTTGGGTTGAGGAGCTCGCGGGCAGCGGCCTCTTCAAGCCAGCTCACGATCGGGTCGTCCTTGGGAGGGAAGGGAAGCCGGTCGATGACGACGCAGCTCAGGCTCCGGCCTGGCACGTCGACGCCGGCCCAGAAGCTCTTGGTGCCCAAAAGGACGCTGGATTCGTCCTCTTTGAAGCGGCGGATCAGGTGCTGGCGCGGGGCTTCGCCCTGAACGAGGATCGTGTAGGTCGAGCCCAACTTTTCCCGAACGAGCTCGGCGACGATGTCGAGGCGCTTTTTTGACGCGAAGAGGCCGAGGGTGCGGCCGCGAGATTGCTCGATCGACTGGACGACGAGCTTGCCGATCCCGTTCTCGAAAGCGCGCAGATCCTTCGGGTCAGGGGAGTTCCACGGGATCACGAGCCTGGACTGCTTCTTCAGGTCGAAGGGGCTTGAGACGATGAGCCGAGAGGCTCTCCAGGCGCCGACCGAGCGAACGAAGAAATCGAGTCGCCCGCCGCCGCCGTTGGGGACGACCGTCGACAGCGTTGCGCTGGTCGCGATGACGCTGGCGAAGTTCTCCGAGTCGAAGAGCAGCCGTTGCAGGTGCGGGCCCACTTCGATCGGGAGCGAGCCCAGGGTGACGGATTTGGTGTCTCCCGCGTGCTCGACGAAGTAGACGCTTTTTGTGGACTCGGTCAGGTTGATCACCCGCTCGATGTCGTCCGCGAGCTTTCTGGCGCGCCCTGCGGCGTTGACCAGCATGTCGAGCTCGGGCCCCGAGCCACCTTCGCGTCCTTCTTCCTCGCGCTTCTCGTCGTCCTTGGTGCGAAACTCGTCGGCCGCCCCGTCGTACAGATTCGCCGTACGCCGCAAGAGACCCGTGAGGTTCGACGGGTCGACCATCTTGGGCCCCTTGATCCGGAGTCTGTTCTCGGATGCGCGCACGACCGCGTCGATGGCGTTCGGCTCGGCGAACGCCGGCCTGTCGTCCCAGCGCACATCGACGACGCCGTCGCTGTCGACGACAACGTTTTGACTTTGTGGCGAATCTTCCTTCTTCGGCTCCTGAAAGAAGACTTCCTCGACCTGCATGAAGAAATCCGACCCTGCCTGGTTGAGGCCCATCTGGAGATCCTCGTCGATCACGCCGAGGCGTGTCTTGGCGCGCCGGGCGCCCGAAGGCGCGAGGAGGCGACCCGCATAGCGGACCGCGCCCTGGGTGAGGCGCAGGCCCAAGAACTCGCGGGCGATGTCGGCCGCCTCGTGGCAGTTGTGGACCACGACGTTCTCCACCAGGTAGGTGTGCGTTGACTCGATCTCCAGGTTGTAGACGACACCCCCTGGACACGCGCCACCAAAGGTGCCGTCGGGCGTCGGCTCGATGACCTCCACGTCGAGCACCGATGAGAACCATCGCTTTTCGGCGCCTGGGCTGACATCGCCACGGTCTCGGATCACGCGATCGGCCATCTTCTTGGCCTGGTGGTAGCCCTTGAAGTGGCGGGGGGAACGAAGCGCGAATGCAGGGACCCAGCCGCGCTCAGTGAGAAAGGGATGCCACGGCGTGCACACCAACACGACGTCATGATCGCCGTCTCCGTCGCCCTCGACACGTACTCGAACCAGGCTGCTAGGCCGACTCGATAGCACCTGGCAGACAGTGGCAAGAACAAAGCTCCGCGTCGTCTCGTTGTACGACCGCACCTTGTCGCCTACGCAAACGCGCTCGATCGGAACGCGGCCGACCATCGTCCCGGCGACGAAGCACTCGTCGAGGATCGCGATGTCGAACGGGGGCAGCACATTCCCAAGGGTCAAGTGCGCGAAGAGTAGGTGGTAGTTGGTCACCATGATGTTCGCGTCGTGCCACGCCGTCTTGGCCTTCTCGGAGTAGCAGGAGCCGTGGTTCGGGCAGCTCTTTCCCAAGCAGTCGTCCGCCGAGACGCTCACCCTTGGCTTCAGGGCGCGGCCGAGCTCAAAGGGCAGCTCCGAAAGGTCGCCCGTCCTGGTCTCCCTCGACCAGCGCCGGATCTCGGTCCAGAGCCGAGTCAGCTCTGCGTCGCGAAACGGCTGGCGCTCGAGCTCCGCGTTCGTCCCCTCGATTCGGTCAAGGCAGGCGTACTGCTGTCGGCCCTTCGCGATCGCTGCCGTGAACTCCCATGGCAACACCGTCTGGAGCCGCGGGACGTCGCTCGAGATCAACTGCGACTGTAGTGCGATGTTCGCGGTCACAATCAGCGCCCTGGGTGGTCCATCGTTTTCCGCAGAGGGCGACCGCGCTGCCATGAGCTCATCGGCCCGCTGCGTCACGTGGTAGATCGCCGGCACCATGTAGGCGACCGACTTGCCCGTGTTGTGCGTCACCGTGAGATCGTCGAGGAGGTAGCGACCATCCCCATCGAGCGAGAAGCCGTAGTAGCGTCCAGTCTCTCCGTGTCGCTCGACGCGAAACGAGAAAAAGTGCCGCTGCATGAAGTCCCATCCTGCGGATGGGTGGTTGTACTGGAACAGCACAAATTGCCGCTTGAGCGCTTCGGGCCACTCGAGCCACGCTCGCACAGTGACATCGACGACGCTGTCACCGCAGCCGTACGACTGAACCCGCTGAAGCGTCTTCAAAGTATCGACGTACCAGGCCGTCGCGGCATCCCCATTGGCGGTGATGTCCTCCTGCTGGCGCGACGTGCGCGCGCGCAGGAGCGTCAGCACATGGTCCAGGTTCACCCGCCACGGGCGAAGCCGCGCCAGGTCCGGCACGATGTCCACCAGCTCGGCCTCGCCTCGCACGAGCTCGACGACCCGACGAGGCTCGCGGCTGGGTCCTGCAAGCAGGTCGCCGACGACGATGTCCTCGACTCGCTTCGTGTTCTCAAAGAACCTGAGCGACCCGTCGAACATCAGGATCCCTTGCCCCGCCGCATGGCACCCCGTCGGCGCCTCGATCATCGCCGGCCGGCGATCCAAGATCGCCTGATCCACCGCGCGCGCCATCTCGACCTGCCCCTCGCGCGGCACGTACCCCGCGTAAGCCTGGCCAAGGTAGCCGTCAGGGCCAAAAACATCGTCGATGTAGGTCACGTAGATCCTTCTGTGGAAAGATGCTTGGGGGCTGCCAGCACCCAACTGGGGCTAACTTCGTAGCGTGTTGAGATAGCCGAAGAAATGGCGCCAAAGATCCGGCGCCAAAGCCTGGTGCCTACGAAACTCGTCCATCGCAACATCATCTTCGAGGATCTTGATAAGAAAATCCTTCGGAAGAGTTTCCGGGTGTGTGCGGATTACGTGACCACGCATCAAGGTAAGAGCAACGCTATGATGGAAGTGACAATGCCCGTAGCACTTTCCGCATACTTTGCAGCGGATGGCCCCGCAGCTAGGCTCGGCGCAACTATTTCCTTCGCAGGGAGGATGCGCCGATGATGCTGCGACAGAAGCGCATGATGTTCCGCAGCAGCGCTTGAATTTCTTGCCAGATCCACACCGGCAAAGCCCATTGCGTCCGTTCATCTGTGTTTCGTATCAGTACCGAGCATCAAGCGTCAAGCTACACGAGAGTGCGTTGCTACCTCGCTATCTCGCGCGAATGATTCTGGCTCCGCTCCTGTACGCCTTCTTCATGCTCTGGGCGATCGTTCTCCACGACTCGTTGGTCGCGGCTTTTTCGCTCGCGTCTTCGATGATGACAAGGTCGTCAAGAGCCTTCGCGCACCCCTCTCGCTCGACCAGCGCGGCAGATTTTGCCATCTCCTCGAAGAACGCACCAAGGATCGGAACGAGGAGCTCCCGGATCATTTCCTTCTGGTCCGGGTTTGCTTCACAGAGCTTGGACACCAACTCGGGCGGCAACTTTTGGCTATTCGGCATTGCCGCTTTTCCTTTCGCGCACGCTCAACACATGCAGTTGTACTCGGTCTTGCCACAGATCGTGAGTGGCTTCACCGTCTTGCCGCAGGAGTGGCACATCTCTCCGACGTCAGAAGCCAACCATGCCCGCACGCCGCCCTTCGTGGCAGATTGAGCTGCCGCCGTGACCGTTGACGGCGCGGCTTTTGCGCCCGAAACACCACGGGTCGTGAAAGGAAGGAACTCGACGATCGAAACGCGCTGGAAGCCTTGCCTCGGCGCAAGACTGCACTGTTGCAGGCGGAGAATGTCGGCCTTGGTCTTGACGGGACCGAGCGGCGGCGCACATGAAATGTGCACCGTGTCACAGGCATAGAGCGCTGGATCCAGCATGCCAGGGTCGTCAGGCATGGCAAGTCGAGCGCGGAACGCCTGCACGAGGAGGTCGACGTCCTTGGCGCCACCGTGGTTGCGCGAGCCGTCAACGAGGAACAGGCCGTCTCCGTAGTATGCCACGCTCAGCCAGAAACCAGCCCCTGACGCGTGGTAACCGCTGAACGCCCAGCGGTAGCCGCGAACCGCACGAATATGAGCCGACAGCTCCTGTGCGAGCGTGTAATGCGTCATCCCCGACGGGAGGATGCTCCTGAGCGCGCCGACGTAGAAAAGCAGGCAGTCCTGGCACTTGGCATGAAAGACAGCGACGGGCGCGCGAACGGGATCGATGCAGAGAGAAACCGGAGTCTCGTGGCTATAACAGCCCGAGAAGCACGCGTGCTCTTCGATGGCCAGGAGGAGCGATGCAGGGAGAGCCATCACCAGCCTCCCAGGAGGTGGAGCGCCGCCACCACCTCGAGCGCGTCGCTCACGGCGAAGAGCGACATGCCACGAACCTGCCAGGTGCAGCCGGGGTGGGCTCCACGCACGAGATCGGTCAAGATCTTTGGGACGTTCGCCACATCATGGCCCGTCTTGAAGATCTCCCACGCGACGTTGCTCCGCGTGACGATGGTGCCAAGACCGATGCCGCGCGCCGGATCGTAGTTCGGGGGGAAGTACGACGGGTCCTCGGCCCTCGTGATCAGGGCGCGCCGCTGAATGTGAGCGACGGCGGACCCGATCCTCACGGTCGGCGGACACGTGGCAAGCCCAGGCACATCTTTGACAATCATGGTCTGCAAGCTCCTGCGCCAGGATGGCGCGATGATGCAAGCTCCTGCGCCAGGATGGCGCGAGATCTCATTAGAAGAAGGCGTTGGCCGCATCCGAGACACCGAAGTAGCTATGGCGCTCGAGGTCGTAGTTGGACATGCGGCGGTGCGCGTCTTCGCGGCTGTCGTACACGGCATCGTGCGACGAGTAGACGCCGGCGACATGGGGCGGGTAAGCTTACCTCGAGCTCGTTGCTGGGCGCCTGGCGGTAGCTCAGCGCCTCGGCGAAAACGCGATCCAAAGCAATCTTTTGCTCAGGCTTGAGGGGTGATCTGCTGAACGTCAACATCCGACGCAACGTAGGGCTGCGCCGCACAAGCGTCAAGCGCGAAGCTCGTGGCGTCAGCGTAGCTCGACGGCTGCCTCCTCGGCTGCGTGCTCGAAGGCTTCCGCGGCGCGGGCGATCCAGGTCACCGGGAGCGCATTCTTGAGCGCACTCGAGAACGTCGCGCACCCGGCAAGGCGCAGCACCGACCGCAGAAGGCACGCCATCAGCGCCAAGTTTTCTCGATGTGTCCACTGGGCCTCCGCGTCGACCCTCACCTGCGTACCGGAGACGGTTCTCGCTTCGCCTGCCGCGAGCCCTGCGTCGTCCTGCGCGGTTTCTTTCGCTGTCCTGTTCATCGTCATGCCTCCCCTTGAAAGCGCGAGAATACGACCGATCGCGAGTCAGTCAAGCGTCACGCTTCACGCTTTGTGTTGTAAAAACTGACACATGGGCACGATCCATGACCCTTGCCCCTTGCCTGCGCCTGGCGATCCTATCAGGATTCCGAGAATGCTCACCCAGCGCACGGCTGCCCGGATCGCCGCCCTTCCCTACATTCTCGTGGGCGTGCTCGCCGCGCCCGTCCCGGTGTGGTGGTGCCTCAACGACGCAAGCTGCTCCGCGTCTGCGCCGGCGCAGCTACCGCCTGCGGTCGACGCCGGCGCGTCGCCACCCCTCGTGCACTGCCAGAAGCTCGACGGCGACACTTGCCGAGGAGCCGGTGGCTCAGAGACATGGCAAGGACGCTGGCTCTTTCAGCCAGCGTGCGCTTGCCTGATCGACGGAGTGACGTGCGTGGGCGCCTCCGGGCTTGACGGCGGGGCCGGCTGTTGGGCGCGCGGGACGAGCAGCAGGGAATGACGCAAAGGGCGGAGCGAGTTCAGGCGGGTTGGGCATGAAGCAGACCGCTACCGAGAGGCTCGTGGCTTCGCTCAGAACTTGGTCCAGACGCGCGCGTACTTGATCCCGCGACCGAAGACGACGCGCTCGGCAAGTCCCAGCGCGAGAAGAGCGCCGTCAGCATGCAAGTCGGTCTCCCAGTGGTAGGCGATGCACTCGTCCTTGCTGCTGGCGATGTCGTCGGGAAGATCGGCCGGCACGGTGCCGTAGCGCTTGAGCTTGTCGAGCGACTCCATGGCGAACGATGGCTCGAGGAGCGACTTGTTCTTTTTCTTGCCGAGGTCCTCGAGCACCTGGAGGACGGCGGCCTTGTCGCCGCGTGCGGCGGCGTCGCGGATCAGGGCGCCGGCGCGATCGAGGATCGCTTTGCGCTCGAGGAGGGTCTTGCCGCGCTGGATGCGCGTCGCTTCGGCCTTCGCTTCCTTCTCGTTCTTCACGGCCAATCGCCCGTTCGCGCGGCTCTCCTGCTGGTCCTTTTGCTCTGGAGTGCGGCCCTCTTCGTCGAGGGTGCGAAGTGGCCTGAGCTGCCACGCGTCATAGCGTTTCACGTAATGCTTCTGAGTCTCTCTTGCCATGTGCGCCTGAGACTCTGCTGCTCTACGAGCGTTCAAGAGCTCCCACGCCCATGTTGCGTCCGATGGCGTGATTTCGACGCTCTTCTCGAGGCGGCCACGCATCTCTTTGCGATAAAGAACCGTGACCTCGCCGGCGTCGATTTCTCGAATGTACTCACACGCCCTTGCCTCGTCCGCACGATAGCCAGAAATGACAAGCGGGATGAGCTCGCGGCTCCGCTCGTACGCGAGCGACCCCTCGCCTGGGCAGCGACCGTGCACCGAACCATTGCCAGGGCGCTTGTAGCCGTGAAGCGCCAAGATGCCACCCGGCGTTGACTTGAAATCACCCTCGCAGACCTGGCAGTTCCCAACGTGGCGCTGAACAATCATCGACCGGCCCTCCAATGCGTAAAATCGCGGCAGTGCGCCGTCAGGCGCGATCATCGAGCCTCTTCACCCACCTGTCGAACGCATCCGAGAGCGGCGGCGGCATTTCGCGATTCCCCTCTCGCGGGAGCGAGCGAACGCGCCAGAGCCGGATCATCTTCTCCAGCCCAAGAATCCCCTGCTTGATCGTCTCGACGTTGATCTTGGACGACTTGATCGCGTTCTTGACCGCGCCGTCCCACCCCGGATCTCCTGGCCGAAACGGATCACCCGTTCGCCTTGGAATCGAGATAGCCGTGCCAGCCTCCAGCAGACGGACCGCCTTCTCGACAGAAAGCTTCTCCGCCTGGAGACTTTTGAGGTGGTGATCGCATCCACTTCGCGAAAGCTCATAGGGGCCGAACAGCATCCCGTGACACTTGCCGACCGCGCCGCTCCCGTCCCTCGGCCGCTGGTAGCCGTGAAGCGCCATCTTCGACGGCGAGTCCAGCTTGATGTTCCGGAAACAGTACGTGCACGTTCCGGTGTTGTCGCGGGTACGCGCAAGTCCAGGGACATGCTCGTCAGTCCCGAGAGCCTCGTTGACCTGCTTGAGGTAGCCTGTCTCGTTCTTGAGCCATTTCGAGACCGCATAAACGCCGAGGAAAACGCGGCCAGGCTGCTCTGAGCTCGCGGGAGCACCGTCCTTTGACGCAAACCCGCCGTCGTGAAGCTGCCTCCTGTCGGGCAGGAGCAAGAACGTCTTCTTCTCTGGCGAGATGAAGACGAGCCCCTTTGCGCCGACCCACTCCTCGTACTCGAAAACGCTGCGCGGGCTGCCGAAGTATCCCTCCGCCCTGATCGGGGTGACGCCTCGGGTGTACGAGCGTCCGACCTCGGGCTTCGCCGGAAGCTTCGCGACCTGGCGCTGGAGCACGCGCTGGTGCGCCGCCTCGACCTGGGCCAGTCCACCTTTTTCGTTTCCCGTGTGGTGGACGTACCGAAGCGTCGGGCCCTCTTCGTGGTGGATGGCGACCAGGCCGACGAACGGCTCGATCGTCCACCCGCCCAGAAATTCGAGAATCTCCTCGAGCTTCCCCAGGGTCAGCGAGCTGTCCGCCCCCTTGCGGATCTTGGACAGCAGCTCGAGCATCTTGGCTCGGTCGACCGGCTTCTTCGCTTTCGCCATCGGCGCGATCCTACACGATTCAGCGAGCGCAGGAAGGCTTGGGGCTACCCGCCCCCAGCTTCTGGCGCGACACGCTCGCCGGGCATCTTGGGGCGGTACTCGTAGGCCGCGTCAGGGGCACCGTTTTTCCCTCGCCAGGCTCGCCGCGAGATCTGGCCGCTTCGAAAGAGGCTGGCCAGCGTCACGGCCTCGGCGCGCGGATGGCGCCCGTCTGCTCCGGCGCGGTACCAGTGCCCACCTAGCGCCCAGGCGCGCGCCACAGACGCGAGTGACTTTTGCTGGAGGCTCGTCATCAACGCCCTCTCCGCTCGCGGCAATGTTCCTTGTACCTGTCCAGGCTTGCCTGCTGATGTTCCGTCGACATCATCCTTGTTCCGTTGAGGCGGACGTCGCTAGCCTCGGTTTTTTTTGCCCGGTGTGGAGGCACGGTCGCGACAACGCAGCCAAAATCCGCGCGCTGTTCGCGAACGTCCAGTGCTCCGAGGTCGCTTCGGTTGCACGTCGGGCAGGTGAGGGTGCGGAAAGTCGCCTCGGCGCCGGTGACGGGCACAGTGCGGCCAGCGCCCAGGCAAATCTCCGGCGCGAGGCGTGCCATCATACCCCTCCTGACCCCGCACGGTAGCGGGTGATGCCCGCAGGCAAGGCGTGGCACATTCCGTCGACGATCTCGGCCAGCTTCTTCTCCACCAGGATCGCCTGGAGCTGCGAGCGGAGCTCGGTGATCGGCGCCTGCGGCCCGCGCATGAGCCGCCCGAGCTCCAGACGCTGGTTGGGGGTCAGCGCCACCGTGAGCGGGTCGGGAGGCGGAGACTTCACGACGACGGGCGGAGACGCCGGGACTGTGCGGAGCGGGCCCCCGGTCTGGAGGAGGCTGAGGACATCGGACTGGTGGTTGGTCATGCGTCGCTCAAGATTCAATAGGAGATGCCACGAGAGGTTCAGCGTGCAGCCTCGCCCGAAAACGGGAGAGCAGTCAAGGTCCCGTCATTCATTCCGAAGCGACCAACGCTCGCTGGGCCTTCAGCGTCAAGCCAGTAAACCGTGCGACCCTTCGCGATCCAGGCGCGAGCCGTCTCGGCTTGGGCGATTCGATCGTACGGACCATGAGCGACGATCATGTGGTCGGACAGAATTTCAACCAAATAGTGAATCACTCTCGGCTCCATCCATGTGTGCCGATAAGCATGTTGGCTGCCAAGGTGACGGCATCGATCGTCCCCGCGGCCAGCTCGCGCCCCGATGCGCGAACAAGCAGCGCCGCTCGCCCATACGGCAGCGCCTTCACCACGTAAATGGACTCTTTCTTGACCTCAACAGAAAGAACGATCGCGTGGTCTTCCTCCTTTTTCTTGTCCCATCCCCTCTTTCGCATGAGCTTTCCGAGCTCGGGGTCCTCCGCGACTCGGCTCTCGTCAAGCCGCCGGATTGCGCGGAGCAGGCTCCGGTAGCCGCCATCGAAGCCCAGCGCAACGGCGGCCGCGCTGGTGTTCCCGCCGGCGGCAAGCAGCGCCGCTTGGATAGCGCAGCGAGCCGCTGCGTCAGTGGCGCAGCTCAGCGTCGTCACTCCGCGCCCTCCGTCGAGAGCGACAGGGAAAGGGGCTCGAGCCTGACCAATGGATCCTCCAGATCCATGCGAAGGGCCTCACGCGCGATCTCCTCGTTCGCCAGGCTGGCCTCTTTCGCGTCCGGGAGACGCGGCGTCCTCTCGAACGTGATCTTGTGCACGCCGCCGAGGCGCAGCACGGAGGCCGCAGCCGACGGGCGATAGTAGACACGCATTCCCCAACGCTCGACCGCGACGCCCACGGTTCTGTCCAGCTCTCGCCGAGGAACACCGGGAAGGCCCACGCGGCGCCACTGCATCGCAAGCGCCTCGTATCCAGGGCAGACCAGCTCCCACAAGCGCACGGTGGGAACACTGGCCAGCGGAACGAGCGCGGTGCCGCCAGAGGTATCGAGGAGCATGATGAATCGACCGCCTGGCATCTTGGTCGTGCGGAAATCCTTGTGGGTCGCCTTCCACGCGGCGCTCTCGAGCGCGCTACGCTGCTTCGCCTCCATTCGGCGCCCATCCATGAGGGCCATGCGCACTCCCAGAAAGTGGGGCTCGACAGAGAGGAGCTCACCATCGACCGAAGCGATCGAGGCGACCGCTTCCTCCTCCGTCTCCCACCACGTTGCGCCAGTGCGCCACGCAAGCGTCGGGTCAATCTTCGACAGCGCCATGTCTCTCGTCATCGTAGGCATGCGATGCACCGAACGGGCTACGCGGCGACGGCCTGGCGCTGACGCCAGGCTTCGATCGCGTCGTCAGCGTCCCACACCCGCCCCGCCTCTCGGGTCGCCTGCTCATCGAGCAGGATCCTGTCCGCTTCTTTCGATGCAAGGCGCCTTTCCTCGGAAGAGGAGCCCAGCGCGGTGAATCCAGCAACGAGCGCTCCGCGTGCCCGGTCGAAGCGCGGGGCCGTCTTTGCCACATGGTTCGCATGGCCGCCGGCCGCGCGAATCTGGTTCATGTGGGCGCACTGAGCCGCCAAATGCGCGGCGTGGTACTCGACGAAAAGCGGCACGAGAGCGAGGATGGTGGCGTTCATGGCGGCTCTTTCTCCTGGGTCTTGTCCCCGGCGAGAATGAGCTTAGGTCCTGCCGGTCCTACTGTCAAGTTCTCGTTTTGGCTTCCTGCGTCACATCTTTCACGTTCGCCTCTTCTGCCCTGTGGCTCAACGGCTCAACGGCAAAGCTATTTCCTCGCGAACATCGTGAGCCGCGGGGTCCAGGGCCCAGGCCCTGGCGGGGGTGCCGGGGGCGGAGCCCCTGGCGCTCTCCCGCTACGGCGAGAGCCCGAAGCGGGCGGCGTGACGTCGGACGACCCTGGCCTGGTAGGCGCGGGCGGCGGCGACATCGGCGGCGGTGAGGTCGCTGGGGAGGAGCATGAAGTCGCCGGCGGGGCAGCCGACGATGGCGGCGCCCGCGACGAGCCACCGAAGGGGGAGCTTCCAGAGCGGCTCAGGAAGCTTGTGGTTGGCGTTCATGGTCGACCGTTTACACGTTGCAACGCGTCAAGAGTAGCACGCGCCCGAGGCCCGAGAACCATCGCGACGCGCGGCGTCGGCGCCGGGGCAGAGCGTTTCGTGGGCAGCGACCGCGAGCGCCTGGGATGGCCCGGCGGTTCTGTGGGCATCGGGCGTTTTATGGGCACAGCCGCCGCGCCGTCTCCTCCCTCGTCCACTCCCAAGCCGAAGCTGTGCCCGCACTGCAAGCCGGCGTGGAGCGAGACGCCGCCGAAAAGCCCTGCACGGCCAGCCGGCACGATGCGCCACCACTCGAAATCGCGGTAGAGTCAAGTCTAATCGGAAGAAACTTTTTACAGTGTCCTTACATAAGGGACGTAAGAGCCGAGCAACGTCGTGAAACGTACGCGACGTACACGTGGCGCAAAGCGCCATGGCCGCAGAGCTTGCGGTGGGCAAGTTTTTTTTTGCCAAAAAGCTTGCCCGCCTTGGCGGTAGTGCTTTAGGTGTTAGCTCGGGCTCGGACCTGTCTGAACCCACAAAGGAGACCGCGCGCGCTCGTTCAAGCACGCGCGGCAACAGAAGTAGCGCTCGCTTGGACGAGCACGCGCCTTGCCTTAGAAAGTACGGCTGCATCAATGCGGAACAGCCGTGGGGTGTCGGACATCTATGCCCGCCACCGGCAACAATCCACCGTCAAAGATCTGACAGGGGACACGCTGACGGCATGCCAAGCGAGCGCTAACTTGCTAACGGTATGCTACCACACAACAAACCGATGCCGATACTGGCACGGGAAGACGAAGCCATGACTACTCCTCAAACGTTCTCCGTAAGCGTCCTGCTTCATAAGGACGGGGACGCTTGGGTTGCGCAATGCATCGAACGCGATGTAGCTGCGCAAGGGCGCACCGCCGACGAAGCCAAGCAGCGTTTTCTCAATACGCTCGCGGACCAAATCTTGCTCGACATGGCGACCAACAAGGAGCCTCTCGTGCATCTCAACCCGGCGCCGAGCCGATATGCGATGAGGAACGAGTCTTCCGGGCCGACGCTGCCGACGTACGTGCCGGTTACGAAGGAACCTCGTATGCTCGTCCTGGTTACACAGCGGGGCGAAACTCGCGGGACCGCTACGTTCCTCGAAGAAGCAGCGGCATGAATTCGCAACGTCCAAGCGGGAAAGAAGTCAGGCGGCGCCTGTTCGAACACGGCTGCCAAGAGGGCTCCGTGCCCATCTTTCCCGGAATGGACAACGAGGACAGCCCCAAGATCCGGCGCATCGTCAACCCTGCGAACGGTATGTCGATCCCGTCCGCGCACCTTCCGGAAGATGACGAAGAGATCTCTCCGTCGCTGCTGTCCCACATCTGCGATCGCCTCGGATTTTTGCATGATTCGATCAAGCTTGATTGCAACGACGGAAGCTCGGTCAGCGTAAAAGTCCCCGATGGCGGTGGACACCACCACTCCAGCGCGAGCGCTGAGGTCCATCACCTAACAGATCGTTCTCGGTCCGCCGCCAAGCGGGCGTCAGCAGCCTCTCCGGGCCATCCTCCGAGAACGGGTCGGAAATAGTTGAGACGCAAACTCGCCCGCCGCGCCTTGCGGCGGGCTTTTGGTAGGCGGCGACGTGCGACGGGCGCCCGGCACGCCAGATGCTGCTCCCGTGGCTAGCCGTGCCAGGCGAGCGGAAAGGCTGGGCGCAGGGGGCTGCGTAGGTCCGGCGCCTCCGTTGCCCGCGAGGTCGCCCGGCGTGCGGCCCCGTGCTGGTCCCGGACGCGCCGCCGGGCAACCCTTGCGGGCCGCCATCCGTCGTGGGTAGGGCGGTGCGCGTCGGAGAGCTGGCTGCGCATGCCCGCGAGACGGGCACCGCCGGAACGCCCCGCAAGGCGAAGCGGTTGGACGTTCCGATCGCGATGGCGGCAGAGTTTAGGGCCGCCCCGGCGACGCCGCGGCCTCCCACGCGGCTTGACCTAACCGTGTGATGGCACGATGCTTGCCACCTAAGCTTCCGTAAAACCGTTTGACAATCGTCCGGGCAATGAGCAACATTACGCTGCCGAGCAGGTTGACAACCTGTTTTCGGATGTTAGGGGACGCACGAACGGTGCACGCTCCTTGCATGGACAAACCCGCAGGTCAAGACAACCCGTGGGTCGAGCAGACGTGCCAGGCAGGCGCTCGCCTGCAAGGTATGCTACAATACAACAGACCGCTCTATGACTGGGGCGGGAAGACGAAGCCATGACTACTCCTCAAACGTTCTCCGTGGGCGTCCTGTCTCACAAGGATGACGCTTGGGTTACACAGCGCCCCGAACGCGACATGAGGAGGGGGTAGGTTCTGTGAAAAACGATCGCCTCGCCAACTCAGTCCTCTACCTGCTCCGTGGGTGCCCTGATGCTGGACTCACGAAGCTCCTGAAGCTCCTGTACCATGCGGACTACCTCCATTACCGAGAGCATCTGAGCACCATCACTGGGGCAACCTACGTCGCGCTTGAGCGCGGCCCTGTGGTCGACGGTTACAAGGAAGAGTTCGAGGCGCTGGAGGGACGCGGAATCCTGTCGACGCGAGAGAAGCGGGTGCTCGGGCATGACAAGCTGAAGAAGGAATACCTTCCGCTGGTTGAGCCGAACCTGACCGCGTTTGACGAGGATGAACTGGCCACGTTGGACGAAGTGTTGTTGAGGTACGGCAACATGTCCGGCCTGGCTCTCAGCCGAATGACGCACGAAGAAGCTCTGCCGTGGTCGTTCGTGTGGGATGAGAAACAGCCAGGTGGAGCGATCCCGCCTGCACTCTTCCGCTGGCTCGACAACATGGCCGATGAACGCGACCTGGAGATCTCGAAAAGCCGCGTCGCGGCCATGACGAGGGATGCCGGGGCTCACTGATGGCGAGAGCGATCGTAAAGCGGGACCGTTCGTTTGACGATCGCTTGCGCGAGCTTGAGGAACGCTACCCTGGAGTGCGTCAGGCCGCTGAGGACTTCATCGCTGTGCTCAAGATCAGCGGCGAGGACCTTCCAGCACAGCGTTTCGACAACAAGCGGGTCCACGCAGTGGACGATCTCAGTGCGGGTCGCCAGGGGCGTGGCAGATTCGGCGTCACATTCGAGTTGACCGTATCGGCAAACCCGGTGTCGACCTTTACCATGCTCGACATTTGGGTCCGGGATCGCGACCTTCCCGATCCTTCGTGATCGCCACAGCGTTGCCAGCGGACGGGCTCTTGGTAGGTGGCGCTGGCGGTAAAGGGAGCCGCCGCGCACGGCTGCCGCCCCATCAGTGCTAGAGGCTGCCGCCGTTCCATGCGAGATGGCCCGGCAACGCGCTTGTAGCGCTTGCGGATTCGCTCCTCCGTGCGCTCGGCGCCCCCGAGCCGAAGGGGGAAGGGGGTACGCTGCCCCGATCGGGTGCGCTTAGCCGGCTTTGGGGGGCCCATTCGGAGCGAATGCGTACTGAGCGTCCCCCGCTACTTCTCGAATCGACCGATCTCGCGCCTCGTCTGCGGTCACCGGAGGCGGACGGTTCGCGGGCGGAGAGATCATCTGGGGCGACCTGACAGGTACGCCGAGCTGGGTGGCGACCGTTCGGAGACCCTCTCCAAATAAGTCTCGGCTCTCCAGCGCCTTGACGCGCCGCTCCAGTGCTTCGATCCGGGCCAGGGCGCTCTTGAGATCATCGTCGGACGTACTCATCGCCTTGTCATGGTCCGACACGTGACGCTGGTCAAGCGGTGCCCGCTCGCCTGCTCAGTTCTCACTGCAAGGCGGGCCGCTGGTGTGGTAGCGGGTGCTCCACGTCCGGCACCGTCCAGCTTGCCCGTGAGGCGCGTCCAGAGCTGTCTCGACGAACACGCGCTTGCGGAGGCGCTCTCTGTTCCTTGATCCCTTCACGGCGCTCACGCGGCCACCCCGACCCCCGCCAGCTTGCCGGAGAGGAGCGCGTCCACCGGCACCTTGGCGAACGCAGCGAGGCAGACGGCCGCGGCGCACACGAATCTGCCGCACCGGCTCCCTGGACCCCGAAGAGTGGGCTACGCGGCGTCAAGGGGAACGGCTCCCGAGCGAAGCTAGGCACGGGCGTTGCTTGCGAGTCGCCGCTTTGGGGCACTCCTGCCTTTCTGAGGCAGACGCTTCTTCTGAGGCAAAGCCAGAGAAGGTCCGCGCTCGCGGCATGACCATCCGTGGCCGGATCGGTGTAGCGAGACTGCACTCGTGTGGCTCTTTGTCACACATGACGCCATCAGCAGATCGCGAATATCACGAAACAAAAGCGACAGAAAAACCAAATCCCGCCCCATGAAGAGCCGGAGGACGACGATGGGCCCGACCGGAGAGGTCCCGTCGCCTCGCCGTAGGGCTCCCGTCAGCTCGGGGGAGCAGGCGCGCCGGTGTGTATGCCGAACGGGGCGAGGCGGCGCAGAAGGCGCGGCTGTGGTGGATGCGCTGCACAGGCGTGAGCGTCGCCTCGTCGGTGAGCACCCAAGCCTCCGCGACCAAGGGGCACAGCTCTCGCGTAGGCCGTGAGCGCGGCCAGGTCGGTGGTCTCCACGGGGCAGCCCATCCGCTCCCGCTCCGCGCCACGTGAGCGGCTCACGCGCCAGGCCGGCGCCAACGGCGAGCTTGCCGGTGAGCGGCACGTCGACGGGCGCAGCGTGTAGGCGGCGAGCCCGGCGCCTGCCCGTGTCGCCCCACCACTGCTCGCCGTGGCGCCTGAAGCCCGCCGCGGCGGCTGGTCGGCGGCTGTGCTCTCTTCGTGAAAGCCAAGGGCCCGCCGGCGTCGAACGTCGTCAGGCCGCCGCAAACCAGTGCAAACCCGGCCGCTGACGAGCTTGCCCGGCGATTGAAGAAGTTGCCCGGCGATTGATGGCGGCAACGGAATCGCCAGGCAAAGCCGCTTAGCGGCAGCGAGCTGACACCAGCGAAATCGAATGCGTAGTAAGAGTAGCCGTGATCGAATCCACGAAAGATGGACGATGAATCGTAGTAGCCGTGGTCGAATCCACGAAAGATGGACGAGGAATCGTAGAGCCATCCGTAGAGAAGCTTACCGGAGAGCCCAATCGCCATGCTCTGCCAGGACGCCGGCGCAGTTGACGGCCAGTGTCTCTGGATTGCGTAGCACTCAGGAGGCTCGCACCCGAACGTCGCGCGGACGTAGGCGCGGTATGCCGGCCACGGCTCGTCCTGAACAGGGGCAAGTTGCGCGAGCTCGGCACGAACAAAGAACTCGCGCTCGAGCGCACGATCGAGCCCCTCGAGCGTGGGCGTAATCTGCGCGAAGATCCTGTCTGTGGTCGGCGTCCCGCCATAGTAGGGCCATGCAGGTGCGCCTTTTCGAAGCTCGTCGGCGTGGTAGAGTCGACGTCCATTCGGCTGTCCATCCGGCTTGATGTCTTCGCAATTCATGAAGCGCCTTTCCGGTACGAGTCGACCACCTCGATCGCGTCGTTTTCAGCGAGCTCGGACCATCTGGCGACCGCAGCCCGGTCGGCCGTATCCTCACCAACGACGACCCTGATCTTCCAGTTGACGTCCGCGTCGACAAGCGCGAGCGGCGTGCCTCCGTCGTCCGACAGATGTTGCATCGGCTTCTCCGAGAGGCGGAGTCCGATGCTGAGGATGGCGTGCGAGACACCATGAAAGCCCCTCGGGCAGTCGAAGACGACGCACGTCTCGCGGCCAGGGTGAAGCTCGAGGATCGCTGCGAGAAGGTGCTCCATTCGGCTCTCAATGAAAGCGGCGTGTCGCTCGTCAGCGACAATAGGCTCCATCCATCGAAGGTCGTTCGGGAGCGCGCTGCTCGGAATCACGCGGAGGTTCGGCGAGCTCCCGGCAGCGTGCCATGCGATGGCGCTGACGTGCACATCTTTGTCCCAATCCTTGGTCTGGAAAAGGATGTAGTCGTCGAGGAACGGCACGACGATGTCGTCCTTGAGCCCGCGCCGGGTCTGATGGCGAAGGGTCACCCGGCGCGTCGTCTCCTCCGGGCTGTAGAAGCTGTCCGGAGCCGCGAGCAGCGTCGCCGGCCGAACCGTGTCTGACGCGCTCCAGCGCGGCGCGCGGAGCGAGCCGCTATCCGCTCGGCTCGTGCCGAAAAAGTCCGTGTCGATCACGTAGACGCTCCGGCCAGGAACCTCGGCCGCTAGCATCACCGCAGCTCGGTTGGCGAGAGCCGATCGACCCACCCCACCCTTGACCGAGTGATAGGACTGGGCGATGAGCTTTGCCTTCATGGTTTCCTCGTAAACGAAGTGAGCTGTGGGGTCCAGGGCCACTGGCCCTGGCGCGGGGATTTGGGGGCGCGCAGCCCCCAAGCCTCTCGTCGCCTCATGACGTCGCCTCGCCGCGGAGGAGCGCCGCGCGTTGCTTCAACGTGAAGACGGTGCCGAAGTTGGCTCCGCATCCAACGCATGCCTCGACGCCCAGGATGACCCCATGCTTGTTCAGCGTCACTTCGGACGTCCAGGTGGGAGCCCATTGCTTCATGATCGCGTAGAACTGCACGCTCTCGAAGGTCGGCGAGAGGCAGTGGCCACACGGCATGTCGGGCCACTTTCCCGTAGCGTGTGAGCGAATCGTGTTTTCTTTCCGAAGCCTCTCGCAGAGCGCTTCGTCGCGCGTCCTGGAGATGACGTTCGAGGAAGCGTCACGCACGACATAGCTGCTCGCCATCGCGCTGGGCGGGACCTGGACGGGGGAACCGTCCGCGAGGCACGGCACCCGACGCACACGGTTGCGGTCGTCGTCGCGCACCTCGGTCTGGCATCCTGGAAAGCGGATCGCAAGAAACATCGCGACCTCGTTGATGATCTCGACAGGAGAAAGCGAGTCGCCAACGACGGGAACGATATTGATAGCGAGCTTCACGGTGCCACCCTCGCGTCTCGCGCCTTGCGCCACGTCTCGAGCGCATCCGCAGCCGCCTCGATCTCTTCGGGCTGGCGCATCACAGACGACCCGGCGTCGATCAAATCCGCGAAAAGGGCCGGAGAGAACGGATACGGATGAGCGGGATCGCCAGAGACCCCATGGAGCCCGCGGAGCGCCTTCGATGCCGCATCGGCCGCAGCCAGGTAAGACGCCACGCTCTCGTTACGCACGGCGAACGCGAGCGCACGGAGCGCCGCGCACGCGATCTTCGCGCCATCGGGCTCCTCTGCGACATCTGGGTCTTGCCCATCGCGAACGCCGCCCAGCGCGTCCACGATGTGGCGAAGCCACACCAGCGCGACGCCCGGCGAGGGCGAGCCGCCGGGACCGAAGAATGTCCCTCTCTTTGCGGTTTTCGCAGGCAGCGGCCATCCGCCGCGAAGCCACAGAACGTGCTCGTTCGCGTCGAGATGCCGGCGAGCCTTCTCGAGCTGCGTTCCTGCGAAATAGTCGGGGATCGCACGAGGCTTGAGCCACTCGGCAAAGCCGCCCGAACCGATCCCTGTCGCGACCAGCCACTGGATCATCGCCGTTGGAATCCCGAGCACTTGCCTGCCTCGCTTGGGCGGCGTGACGGCCTCGAGCTCGAGAACCAGATCAGCCAGAGTGATCTCCGGCAAGACAACACGGTTGGACAGCATGGGCAGCAGACTATTCGTGCTACGCACGAACGTCAAGCGCGGCGCGTGAAGCGGCCTGTCGTTTCGGCGGCATCATCCCACGCGCCGATCGGCGGAGCTTTCGGGACCTTCCAGAAGATTCCAAGCGTTACGAGGACGTACAGCACCATGTCTGCAACATCAAAGAACACGCTGACCATGGACACGTTCATGAAAGCGCACCCGACGAGTACGCCGACGACCAGTGCAGCCGCAATCGCTGACACCGTCAGATGCCTCGCGAGTGCCCTGCGACGAATCTCCAGAAACGGATCGACCGGGATCTTGCGGTACGGGCTCATGCCAATCCTTTCAGCCGAGCAAAGCGTCCAGCCTCGGTGATCTCGCCCGACGCAAGAACCAACTTTCGGCGAAGTAGCACACGAAGAGTGCCGCTCAACCCTCCGTGAGCAGACATACCTTCCAAGCCTGCGTCCGCAGGACGTCCGACGAAGAGGTTCTCGAGCACAGCCATCTGAGCCTGATTCGGCTTGCTCGCTGGATAGCGAATGAGAAGAGGCGGCGCATCCGCGGCAGCCTTTCCGGCGTCCGTAAGGACGACCCGGGCATCTTGCTGCGCGCGCCGCTCGAGGAGCCCAAGCCCATCCCGGAGAAGGCGCGCGCTGTGCCCGCGCGGCAGACGAAGCTCGTGCCCTGCCTCACCAGCCACGCGAACAGCCTCGAGAAGGCCCCAAGGCCGACGCCGGCAAGCCGAGGTGCGTCACGCCGTCGAGCTGCCGGCCGCTCACGGCGGCTCCGTACCGAACCAGATTAAACGCACTCTCGATCGGCTCTCCGTACGACCCCACAGGGAGCTGAGAGCGGTAGCACCAATCTCCCCAGCCGAGAAAGATGAACGGCACGCCAGCCTCGGCGCACTGGTCGCGAATTGAGCGCACATACGCAAGGTCCATGGGCCACGCGCCATCGCCCTCTGGCCCACGCACGATCGCGACGCTTGGAACCATCTCATCGCCATAAAAGACAGCGCGCAAGTCAATGGGCTCGCGCGGAGCAAGCACAATAGCCTTGCGAGCCGCCTTCGTGTCACGCAGCGCCGCAAAGCCAGACTCGAGATCCCGCTGCCTTTCAACGCGCAGGGCAGGCATGTGGAGCGAACCGAACTCCAGCATGTTCACGGAAGCACTGGCCAGAGATTCGGCCGTCTCGATAAGAATGACCGTGGCATCCAGGCGAAGGATCGACGCCCACATAGCCAGCGCAGAAGCCGAATACGCAGAAGCCGAATCCTGGATCCCGTTCACCATCCCACCGTCCACAAGAACCAAGCGATCGCGAGAAGCCACATGCCCGATCTCCGACTCACCCGTGGCAGATGCCTCCTTGCCGGTTTTCCAGTCGTATGTGGTCCAGATTCTGTTCATGCTAAGAGCCCTGCCTTCGGAATTTGAGGTGGCTATCCTGAGGGCGCTGGTACACCTTGACCACCGTCCCTCTCGGAAAGTCGAAGCCACGACAGCCGATGTGGCCCCAGCCACATCTCCAGTTGAGCCGCAGCACGGTCTCGCGCTGGCCCTTGACGCCCGGCGCGACCGTGATCGTTTTTGGAGTGACGTGCGTCACCACCGCGTAGTGCTTCTCGTACATTGGAGCTGCCCCCGCTAGGAACGATCCAGAACTGCGTACGAGAGCCCAGGGGTAAGACATCCGCCGTCGTTGCGGAGGTCCAGGACGCCGCCGGCAAAGGTGAGCGGGATCTCTTCTCCGAAGTAGTCCCAGACGAAAGGGACCGTCGCGACATTCGCCGGGACGCTGCCCATGGCGAGACCCTCGCGAGGTCGGCCTTGAGGGACCTTCGGCTTCTCCACGAGTTTTCTGTCGACCTGGATGTAGTGGACGAAGTTCACCAGCCACCCGTTGAATCTGTCCCCACCGGACTCCGATTTGAAGGTGTAGATCGACTGCCAGAAGCTCTCGTCGTGGGGAGCTCCGCCGGCCTGCTCCGCGAGTGTCGTGAGCACCGGAAGGAGATGCAGGAAGTAGCCGCCGAGATGCTCCGCGAAGATCCGCATGAGCTCGACCGCCGACGTCTCGAGCTTTACCCAGTCCTCTGCCGTGCCAAGGAGCCTGACCTCGGGGATCCCGCACCGAGTCATCACCCGATAGTCGTAGAACGAGCTGGCCGCGTCCATGAAGCACACCGTCAACGCCGCGTCCGTCTCGGGCGTCGCCGTCGAGAACCCGGGGAGCATCGCGCCCATGACCTTCCCCGAGACCCGCTCGCGAAGCTGAGCGTTGAAGCCCGGAAAGACTTCGCTCCAGGGAGTCGCCGAAACGCCGCGCCGCAGACCGTCGTGCCTGACCGTCAGCGTTTCCTTGCCCTCCCCACGGCTGCGGCGCGTGAAGATCTCCCGGTACGTCTCCGGGTGCCTCCGCACCGTCTCGGCGATCACGCTCCCGATCAAGAACAGGAGCACCTCGGGGCGAAGCCCCAGTCGGTAGTGGCACGCGAACGCCTCGTGAACACCTCGAAAAAAACAGGCTCGACGCGTTCATCCTCGGCAGGGCCACCATCTCGGCGTGGCCGACGTGCTCGACCCTTACGCCGGTCGAGCTCCCGACCGCGCGCATGCAGGTCGAGCGGTACCTGGAGCTCGTGTTTCCGGGGGCAACCGCCCTGCCGGTCGGCCTCCCGCCTTGGTCTTTCTCAACGATCGCAATCTTGAACGCTCTGGCGACCTTCGTGCTTTCCATGATCGTTGCAGCCTAAGGTCGCATGCTACGAACGTCAAGCGCGAAGCGCGAAGCTATGACCCTTGGAGGCGCCCGCGATCACGATCCTCCGTAGCGCATGTCCCCGCCGATGCCGAGCATGAAGGAGCCGTGCGCCGCGCCGCCGAGGTCCTGCGCCGCGAAGCCAGCCGTGGGGCTGCCGCAGTCGACGCGGAGGAACTTCCGCTCGACCGGACCCGCGATCACCACCGCGCTTCCGAGGAACGGCGGAACGTCGCCAACCCAGAAGGGCCCCTTCGGCGGCCAGATCGTCGGCGGAGGCGGCGCGGGCGGCGGCCACGGGAGGCTGGGGAAGGGGAACGGCAGCGGAGCCATCGCGGGCAAGGTCGCCGGCGGCGCCTCGACCGAAGCCAGGATCTTGCGCAAGCGCACCGCCTCCCCCTCATGAAAGGCCAGCGCCTCGCGCGTCTCGTTCAAAATCTCATCGCTCGTCTTGGGCATGTCGCGATGGTGCCCCGGTCGCGAGCGCAGATCAAGCCGACCCGTCAGGCCCTGAAACTTGTCTGGCGTGCCGTTCGCGTCTTCGTGCTTTTTCTCGCCTTCGCGAGAGCGCTGAGACCAAATTCGAGAAGCTCACGTTCGAGCGCTCTTTCGTCTTGCCTTGCCGGCGTAACGCTGACATCGACACCAGGGAGAAGCGTCATGAGCGCGACGTTGCGCCGGACGACCGTCTCGGCCGCGAGCAGGCGCTTGACCTGAAGCTTGGTGAGCCCCTTCGCGCCGTCGCGGAGGAGCGCGAAGGCCCGGTCAAGCGCCAGGAGATCGCGTCCGCAGCGCTCGCCCCCCGGATCCCGCTCGCAGAGGACAGGGCCCATGAGCGCCCAGAGCTTGGCCGCGATCTTCGGACCGATGCCGTCCACGCCCTGGAGGTTGTCCGACACGTCACCGGCGACAGCGCGCAGGAGCACCATCGTGTCCGACGCCACGCCGTACTCGGACTTGACTCTCGCCACGTCGTAGATCTTGCCGCGACCCAGGACAGACTTCGGCGGAGGCGCGAGCACGCAAACGCGCTCGGTTACGAGCTGAAGGAAGTCGCGATCTGTCGAAAGAATGAGCGCCCGCTCAGTCTCCGGCGTCTTTCGAACGAGCGCGGCGATGACGTCATCCGCTTCCTCGTCGGCGTTGAACGCCTGCTCGACACCGAACATCGGGAGCGTGTACCTGAGCCACTCCACGTCATGGCTCGGCCCGCTCGCGCCGCCACCACCTGGAGCCTGCCTGTTCGACTTGTAGCCGCTGTAGATCGCCTTGCGACGAAGCGAAGAGCCATCCCAGACAAACGTGATCCTGGCGCCATAGGCCGACTCTTGAAGCGAAAGAACCGTCCGCAGGACACCGTGAAAAACACCCGTAAGACGTCCCTTCCGATCTTTGAGCCTCGCCAGCGCAGGGGCGTTCTGTGCCCGAAGCACAAGGTTGTGGCCGTCGACGAAGATCCTATCGGCGACAAGCTCATTCGAGGACATGGACATAAGCAATACGGTGCCTTGCGAACGTGCCAGGATCAACCGAGTTTATTAAAACGCGCGACAAGACTCTCGTCCGTATCAAACCCGATGCCTACACGATCCAGGCTTCGCGCAGCACGAAGCGTGGACCCGCTTCCTGCCGTAGGATCCAGGACCGTGTCACCGCGATCCGTATACGTTAGAATGAACCAAGACGGCAGCCCTTCAGGTTTTTGGGTCGGATGACATCTTTCTGGATCGTCGTTGTTCACGACGTCAATGTCGATGACCGTCGTCGGGTACCGAAGAGTCGTGCCTTTGTTCGATTGTGTGCGTCGCTGCCCGCCATAGTTCGTAGAGTAGTTGACTCGATCTGCGAAGTTCATCGGCTTGTGGCCGTCTGTCATCTGTGGGCGATAGACTGGCGCTTTGTCCCAGAACACGATCACGTCCTCGTGGTTGCGCATGGGCCGCTTCTTTGCATTCAGGTGGCCACTCGCTTTGTTCTTGCGCCACACCATGTCGTAGCGAAACATTGCGAGATTGCTACATACTACAAGCGACGCAAAAGGCTGGATCGCGGTGAATACGAATACGCAGTCGGGTCTCCATACACGATTGAGCTCGCTCCAAAGCGGCCCCATCGGCACGACCTTGTCCCACTCATTCTGAGTTTTGCCGTAAGGAAGATCGAGAAAAACGAGCGCTACTGACCCCTTCCGTACACGCGCCAGACCATCGAAACATTTCAGTGCATGGTACCCGCAATCGATCTCTTCGCTCATGTTGCTGTCCAGCCGATTGCACTATCCCAAAATCGTCACGGCACTCAAGATGTACTCCATCGGCGGCTCCCTCTCCCGGCGACGCAAACCGGGAGAGGGAGAGCGGCTGGCGCACGCCACGCGTAGAGTACCATCCTGCGCATGTAGCGTCTTGCCGCTTACCCGCGGTTCCAGACGGGTTCCGCCAGAGTCTATAAGCGATCCGTACCCCGGCGATGGTCAAAAATCAAGCCTCGTCCTATGCGACAACGCGCACGTAGCTTGCGTGAATGCGGCGCTCTCCGTGGGCCTTGAAGCGAGCGACCAGAAAATCCCCATCGAGCTCGGAGACGACGCCGATCCCCCACGATCGATGAGCGACCCTCGCTCCTTCCCTCATCTCGCCAGGCGCCGCCGCCTCATCGACGCGCCCTTGCGCTCCTCCCCCGCGAATATCGTGAGCCGCGGGGTCCAGGGCCAAGGCCCTGGCGGGGGCACCAGGGGCAGAGCCCCCGGTCGGGGGTGCAGGGGGAGGAGCCCCCTGCTTCTGCGCCGGCGCGACGCCGGTGGAGCGGCCGCGCTTCACCGCGTCCGCCGGCAGATCCGCGAGGAAGCGCGAGGGGACAGAGGCGCGGGTTTGGCCGTAGAGCGTGCGCATGCGGGCCCACGAGATCCAGAGCTTTTCGCGCGCGCGGGTCACGGCGACGTACGCCAGGCGGCGCTCCTCGTCTTCGTCGCAGTCCTCCTCGGCCCCCGCATTCTGCTCACGCACGTAGGGGAAGACGCCTTCCTCCATCCCGGTGAGCATCACCTCCTTGAACTCGAGCCCCTTGGCCGCGTGCACGGTCATCAGAGTAACGCCGGTCGAGCCGGCTTCTTTCTCCTCGCCCGAGTCAAGCGCGACGCGCTCCAGGTACCCCGAGAGCGTCGCGACGCGCTTCTCCTGCGCGGTCTCCTCCTCGTACCGCAGCATCGTTCCCGAGAGCTCGCGGAGCACGTCCACGCGCGCGTCGCCGTCCTCGCTTTTGCGAAGCATGGCCACGTAGCCGGTCCGCTCGAGCGCGCGCGCCAAGACCATCGTCGGCCCAGGACCGCCCGGGGGCTGCGCGCCCCCGACCCCTGCGCCAGGCCCTGGGACCTCGACCCCGGAGAGGGCCCCCTGCATGGCGTAGCGAATCAGATCGTCGACGATGGCGTGGAAGGCCATCACGGCGTCGTAGCCGCGCTTGCCCAAGGCCGCGCGGCCAGTGGTCGCATCATCACGAAGAAAGGCCGCCGCCTCGAAGAGCGAAGAGCTCAGGTCAGCGGCGACGCGCGCGAGGCGCTCCGCGGTAGTCTCGCCGACACCACGAGCGGGCACGTTGAGCACACGCAGGAAGTCGACGTCGCTCTGGGGGTTGGCGGCGAGACGAAGGTAGGACAGGGCATCCTTGATCTCGGTGCGTTCATAGAAACGCTGGCCTCCGAGAACGCGGTAGGCGATCTTGGCCGAGCGAAGAGCCTCCTCGATCGCGCGTGACTGGGCGTGGACACGGTAGAGCACCGCGAGCTCCGAAAGCGCGATCCCTCTCGAGAGCGCGTCGGCGATGCGCCGGGCGACGAACGACCCCTCGTCGTCCTCGTTCGCGCAGGTGATCACGTACACCGGGTCACCCGTCGGTTCGGCCGTCCATAGCGTCTTCGCCTGCCGCCCCCGTGCCTTCGCAATCAGCGAGCTGGCCGCCCGCACCACGTTCCCCGTGCTCCGGTAGTTCTGCTCGAGCTTGACGATCTTTGCGCCCGGGTGGTCCTTGATGAAGGCATCGAAGATCGCTGGCACGGCCCCGCGCCACGTGTAGATGCTGTTCTTGACGATGACGCCGTTGGCCACGTAGCAGTGATCTTCTTCCACGTCGAGCGAGTACACATAGCCCGTATACGGACGCACCATGACCGCATTGACAGGAACCCACAGACACGGAGCCCCAAAACCCGCAGGGGGCTCTGCCCCCTGCGCCCCCGCCAGGGCCATAGGCCCTGGACCCTTCAGCTCACGACGTTCGCCAGGAGAAACATCGGCGTCTCGTCTTTGATCTCCTGCCGAAGATCCTCCACTGGAGCCCCACAGCGGTGTGCTGCTGCAAGACAGCCCTGCGCTCGGCAGCGACTTTTTGTCGTCTCCAGAATACGAGCTCGTCCAGGCTCCAGGATGCGCAGGTGCCACGCCTCCTTTTTGCCCTTCGCGGCCCACGGAGAGGGGAGCTCGATCAGCTCCACCAGATCTTCCCTGGTCAGCCTGTCCACGATCCCCGGATTCACGCCTCGCTTCAAAACCGGACCTCTCGCCGATTCGCAGAGGACCCCCAGCGCGATCGCCGTGAGCGGGTGCGTTTTCTCGCCATTGTTCGGTGTTTTCATCGCGTTCGTCTTTTCGTTGTGCGGAAGGGTCCGTGGCCCTTGGCCTCGGCATGGACGTAGAGAGCGGAACCCCTTGGGGATCCGGGATCGGCACCAAGAGATCGCCGTGCGCGATGCGGCCGCGGAGGATGGTGTCGAGATCTTCGCCGGAGACCTCGAACGTGCCGATCTTGGGGTTAGACGCCCACATGCACACGAGTTTGTGGTTGCCGGTGATGGGCACCGAGCAGCCGCCGGCGACGAGCGTGTACACTTTTCCGCTGAACGGGCGCCGCGCGATCGTGAAGCGCCGGCCCACCGGCGACAGCGTGCGAGTCGCCTCGCTCCAGCCGCGGACGAGATCCGCGTTTGGATCGAGCGCCTCGACGGGGACCCAGGTTCCATCCTCGACCTCGATTTGGACGCCGGGCGGGTGGCACTGGTCGTCGTCACCAACCACGCACAGATTGTTCGACTCCTCCGAAAGAGCGCGCGCGAGCCGGTACTGCACCTCGTTGACGTCCTGAAACTCGTCGACCAGGACGTGTCGAAACATGCGGCGAATCGCGCGCCCTGCATCCGAGATGCTCGTCTTCCCTCCCGCGGCGCCACCCGTCGGAGCCGGAGGCCGCTTCAAATCGCTGCGCTCGCTGGGGGTAGCAGGAGCCTGGAAAAGCCCGCCCGTCTGCCCAGGCTTGAGAGCTTCGGCGCGCTTTGCAGTGGCGGCTGCGTAGCGTTCCCGTCGAACGTCAGGAGACGGTTGGACCACCTGCGCCACCAAGGACGACGGCTCGCACATCGCGAGCACCTTGAGCAGCAGGTCGTCGAAGTCAACGGCGTTGGCCTCCGCAAGCTTCTCCTGGTAGGCCACGTAGAGATCGCGAAAAGCAACGTCGCCCCTGGAAAGGCATCCGTCAAAGATCTCGGGGCCTTTCCCTGACTGCTTGAGGCTAGAAATACGGGCGAGAGCGCGGTCCGGAGACACCGCGTCGCCAAGATCGAGCTGCTTGGCGGCGCGGCGAAGAACGCGCTTTTGATCGGTGGTGTCGTAGATCGAAAAGCCTGGACGAAGACCCGCCGCCTGGTGAAAACGGCGCAAGAGCCTGGCGCAGATGGCGTGGAACGTACCGACCCAAAGATCCTTGGAGGTGGGCCCAAGAGCTTTGTCGAATCGGGCGCGCATCTCCGCGGCCGCCTTGTTCGTGAAGGTGACCGCGAGAATCGCGAACGTCGGCACCGCTTCGGCGATCACCAGGTGCGCCACGCGATGAACCAGGACGCGCGTCTTCCCGACACCGGCGCCTGCGAGCATGAGGAAGGGCCCGTTGACATGCGCGACGGCTTCCCGCTGCGCATCGTTCAGGTCTGCGTCGCCCAGCGCCTCGGGGAGCTCATCGAACTGCCCCGTGTAGTCGGTCTTCGAAAGCGGGAAGCTTGGTGTCTCCTCGGCCCCAACGCCCCCCGCCAGGGCCAGTGAATCTGGACCCTGCGACTCACGATGTTCGGTCAAAAAAGAACTCGCGTCTGAATCGACATGCGCGACCGTGCCGCCAACGGCGTTGCTACCGATCGACTGCCCATCGATCGCACCGGCGATCTCGGCTTGAAGCTCCGCCTCGATGGATTCCGCAAGAGCCAAACGGTCCTCGTCGGAGGCGTCATCATAGTCCTGGGCGTTCATCTCAAGAATGACCTTCTGCCAGGTACGGTGAAGCGTCAAGCCTCAAGCGGGTGGAACGGCACGAGCTCGGGCCCAAGGCACGAACGCAAAAAAAGAGCCCACGGTTTCCCGAGGGGCTCTGGAAGAGCGTTACCGCACTCCGCGAGTGGCAGGGCAAAAGCTATCGCATCGCCGGCATCGTGTCAGGCTGAAGAATGCTTCAGCCCCCCCCCTCCCAGGCTCCGTGGCTGCCGGAATAGAAAAAGCCCCCGTATCCTGGAATACGGGGGCTTGGGCGACACCATCCGCGCCCGCCGAGCGGTCCCCGCTTTCGCGGCCTGCCTCGACGGACCACGACCCTCACAGAGCGGAGGATGGCCCTTCCCGCCTGAACAGCGGGACGTCGCGCTGGGCTTGCTGTCCCAACTATGCGCTCCCTTGGTTTGCTGTGCAAGCCCACGCGTGACGCATCGAAATCCAAGTAGCGGAGCCAGAAAGCGTCGGGCTTGACAGACAAGGGCGTCCGACCTTATCGTTTGGGCATGAACCTCTCGTCCATACTCTGAAGCGGCTGCTCCGCCGCCCGCTGCTGTCGTGCCCGATGCAGCGCCTGCCCTCTGCCACTACGCGATCGTGCGGATGGACCTCCCTCTCGGGGTGCTCTGCGCGCAGCTTCTCCACGCCGGAGGCGAGTCCTCCGCCGGCAACCTTCCGCCTGGCACCACGGCCGTCGTCCTCGGCGTGCCGGATGAAGCCGCCCTCGAGATCGTCGCGAAGAAGCTGACGCTCGCAGGAACCGCTTTCGTGCGCATCGTGGAAGATGACGCGCCGTACTCGAACCAACTCATGGCCATCGGCTGCGTCCCCGGACGCAAGAAGGAGGTCGGCCGCGCGCTGCGTGGCCTCGAGCTGCTGCGAGGGGAGTGATTCAGTCAGGGCCGGTAGCTCAGAAGTAGAGCGCCGAGGCGCAAGCCTCGGAGGTTGCACGTTCAAGTCGTGCCCGGCCCACGAAGGGCCTTAGCTCAGTTGGTAGAGCAGGATCTCGTATAATTTCCTGGTCGCGGGTTCGAGTCCCGCAGGGCCCACCCCGCGCTTTTTCAGTGGTTGATTGGACCGGAGGTATACCGGGACAAGGATGGTTCGATCCCCTCAAAGCGCGCCGCCAAAAGCTCCGGTGAAAAGTAGAAGCCGCAGAGCCAGCTCGGCGTAGACTATCGCTTTTTCTTGACGGAACGCATGGTCGCCTCGACCCAGTCGGCAAGAATCAGAGGGACAGTGCCCGAGACAAGAACACGACCTCCAGCGCCTCGGGAAGCGTAGCCAGCCGAGCGAGTCTTTTCGATCGCCCTTCGCGCGATCTCATCGAGACCGCGCTCGTGACCTACACTCCAGTCTGCGCGGCTCCACGGAACGAACGTCGCGTCCCCATGCCAAGGTGTCGTGACGATCACGGAGTAACCATGAACGCGTGGAGCCGAATCCCTTCGCGAAGAAGGATGGCTCGTCGGATCGTGATCGAGCAACGCCTCTCCGATCGCTGCTTGAACGTGGCCCGAGTATCGCAGCCCAGCTACGCCAGGTCCAGGCTCTGGGGTGGGCAAGACACGCCCCTTGGCGTTGTAATGACGGATTGCCCTATCTTTCAAGAGACGGCCCATGACAAGGGGCCCCTCCAGCGTTGCGCTCGTCTCGTAGGCCACGCACGCTTCCACAGCCTCCTCGACCGTATGAGGAACCTCCTCCCAGCTCGTGAGTGCAGCCCTGTCGTTCTTGTTCATCTTGGTCGAGCCCACGCGCGCGAGCTTGACTTTCCATAGCTGTTGGTCGGCCATGCGCAAAGACTACCCGAAAACGCTCGGGCTGTCAGTTGCCCGTGACGCACCGCTGAGAAAGGAAAGCCTTCGCAAGAAACGTCGCGTAGGCGGGCGGAATGGCCTGCGACAAGCGCCCGAGGCTCATCCACGAGATCCCCATCGCGCGTCGCTGCACGTCGAGCGGAATACGGTAGACGCCGACCTCGACCGTCTTTCTCAAATTTGTCCGGTTCGTGGCGCACGCAAATCTGGGCGTCCATCGACCGTGGTCACACGGAGGCGCAACCACCTGGAAACTCGTCTCGAATCCTCTATGGCGCTTCACGTCGAGCCCAAACATCGACCCGCAGAGGATGATCGGAGACTCAAGCGGCGCTCCAGGGACGTTCTCGATGACGTGAGGCGTGCCGTGCTCCCGCAGCCGCGCACGAACGTCCGGGATCTGATTTTCGACAGGCCGAACATGGTTGGGTCGTCTCTTGTACGCCGTGAAGGCTTGGCACTTAGGCGATGCCCAAATCAGATCGAATCCATCAAGCGGGTACGCCAACGCGTCGTCCTGTACAAACGTGAAAGGATATTCAGGCTGCGGCTCAATGTCCACTCCGACGACATCAAACCCAGCTTTGACGAGACCATCAGATGCCCCCCCCGCACCGCAAAAAAGATCGAGCGCGCGCAATTTTTTCACGTATATACCGTCAACTTTCATGAATGTTCTACGAACGAGCGCGCCATCAACTTTTGGCCGTCATCCTCATGACAAAAGAAAGCTTTCCGCGCACAAGATCAAGCTCCTTCGTCGCGAGCTCGATCTCCTTCGCCAGGCTCTCCGCGCGTGATTCGGCATTATCGGCACGATTCCGCTCAATCTCGAGCTCTTTTAGCGCTGCCACGGCGATCGATGCGGCCACCGGCGGATCGTGGGAAGCGATCGCTAAAGTCTCTTCCGCGTCGGTGTGCTTGGCGAGCGCCTTCGCGCGGATGCCAAGAGCAGAGGCGAAAAGAGCAATCACTCCCGCCGTGACCTGAAGCTCCCCAGACAGGTAGAGCGAGATCACGTGGCCTTCAATGCCCGATAGGCGAGAGAGATCGCTCTGCCCCATGTCGGCGTCCCCCATGAGTCGGCCGAGACGCCCACGAAACGTCTCCTTCACAGCGCCTCCAGCATGCGCCTGGCGGCATCGACAGCCGCCGTGACGTCTTCGTAGTCAACGCAGTCGCAGCCGTGATGCCCGCGCATGTGCTCGTGAGCCTCGACAAACTTGCGCAAGACGTCCGCTACCGGCCACGGCGAGTCGTACCCCAGCGTCACTCGCAGCGCCTTCAGCTCGGTCGCGAGGCGCTCGAGCACGTCAGCCCGATCCTTCGCATGCTCACGATCGAGGCGGTGAGAAAGCTCGGCGTCACGAGCAAGGCCAAGAAAGTAAATCGTGTTCTGGCGAGCCGCCGCGTTGGCCTCCCGCTGGGCGAGGAGCGCGTCAATGCACTGCCCAGGGGCGTCGTGCTTCTGCATCACGCGCGCGACGGCGCTCGCGCTCGCAGGGTCCACCACAAGCCCGCAGCGCACGCAGTTGCCGATGGGCTCATCCTTCATGCGCCACTACCTTGCTTGACCATCCGCGCCACCGTCGCCGGGTCGTCGACGCGCACCGGGCCAGCGTCAGGCTCTCCTGCGCCATGCTCTTCCCGGTAGGCATAGAACTCTGCGGCGAGGTCGCTCACGTCATGAGCAAATAGAGGATCAAGGCCAAGATCCTCCGCGGCGACCGAGTAAGCCATGAGGGCGGCCGGCGCTGCCGGATCACGAGCCCCGAGCACGAAAAAAGGATGCTCGAAAACCGTCCCATCGCGCCGGAGGACAAGGTACTTGCCTCCGTCGATCCCGCCCTTCCGCCACAGCCCAATCTTGCGCCCGTCGCCTTGCTCGGCCTCCGCGCTCACCTCAGCCTTTCTCAAGGTCTCCGGAGACCTATGCGCCGTCTGCACAAGGATCGCCCACGCGATCCTCTCCGCCGTCACGGTGTCTTCATCGACCGTGAAGAGCACACAGCGGGCCCCGCCCTCGGGCGGCGTACCGATTGCGCCGTTGACCCACACGATCTCCGAGACCGTCTCGGCGCAGTCCACGTCACCCCAGCGCCCGCAGGCGTAGACCCTCTCGCCTCCCTGAAGCGTGGCCTCGAAATACCCCGCCACCCCGCGATCCGCAGCAACCAGTGCGTGAAGGTGTACCTCGACCCCAACTCCGCGAACACTAACTCGCATGGACTGGCTCCTTTGGCGCGCCGTGCGCTTCAAACGTCACGCTTCACGCCGCAGAACGGACAGTAGTTCAGCGCAACGAGGTGTCCAGCGCGACCCCTCCCCGTGCGGTAGTAGACACCAGACGATGCGCCGCCCCTGCCGTCGCCCTTGCTTCTGAATGAGAAACCAAGAACGATTCCGGCCCCAGGCCGCGCCCCGAAGTGAGCCTCCGTTTCGTCGAGAACGAGCCTGAGCAAGCCGCAGATCGCCCCAGGGCTGCACTCTGCTGGCCCACTGACCTTCGCCCCCGTTGGAGACGAAAGGCTCGCGGACTGTTCCCCATCCGCGTCAGGCTTCGGTGCGATCGACGCGCCAGTGCCAACGGAGCCCTTCACGACCGCCCCAAAAGGCCGAGGACGTGGAAGAGCGTCTCGGCGCGGGCAGCGGCAAGAGCGCGGGCCTCCGCGGATACGCCGATGCGATCCGCCTCGACGGTGGCCGCCTCGTGCCAGAGCTCGACCGTCTCGGCGACGTCGTGGTAGCGGTAGGCGCGAAAGCCCGCGAGAGCCTCCCGGCCGCGACGCAAGAGACGATCCGCGAAAGAGTCACGGCGAGCGACTTCGCTGAGCGTGCGATCGGGCGCGGTGGAGGCCACCAAGCGAGACACGCGATCGAGCTCGGTCGCTGCGCCACGAAGCGCCTCGACCATCGAGCAGGCGAAGTCGTCGGAGACGTAGCCGTCTCCTGACTCGATGCTGTCGGCATAGGCGGCCAGGAGCCATGCCGTCGATCCTTTTTTGAATTGGGGCCACGCGTCGAGCCCGCTCGCCCAGGTCTCCGCAGCGCCCGCGTAAGGCGCAAGCGGCAGGCCGATGGTGATGAGCCGATCCCACAGGGCGCGATAGGGACGCACCTGCGGCGCGATGTAGGTGATATCGGAGACCATCTTCTGCCGCGACGCCCAGGTCACGTGGACCTGCTCCTGTACCTGCCCGAGCGCCGCTGCAATTCGCCTTTCGACAAGGATCTTGCAGGACGAATCGGACCTGCGCAGCGTTTGCAGGACCAGGCCCTCGGAGAGGAGCGCCTCGAGATCCAGATCTCCCGCATGCCGACGAAGAAATTCGCCGACCTTCGCGGGATGGTCGAGATCGCGCCGTGACCTGCGCAGCTCTCTCGCAAGGCGCCCAGCCTTTGCCATGCGCGGAAAGCGAAGAAGCTCTTCGGTGATGTCGTCAACGAGATCGAAGGCATAGAAGTCATGCGCCGCGCGGCGCATGACTGCGACCACGTTCCTGTAAAGAGGATCGGGCGCCTTCGAGCTCCTCTCCTCGAGAAAGTCAGCGTAGGTCATCAGGAACCGCGGGGTGGACCCGATGTCGAAGTCCTTTCGCGCCTTGTGCCCCTCGACATCCTCTGTACCACCCGCCTTTCGCCCGCTCAGCGTCTCGGTCATCTGCGAACCTGAACACGCTGCGCTAGAAGCGTCAAGCGCGAAGCGTTATCGACGCTCAGGACATCTTGAGCCTGCGGCTCGCCTCTTCAGCCTTGGGGCGGCTCGACTTGATGAGCGCGTACAAGTTGAGCGAATCAAAACCAGGCCAGTCGCCACCACGAAGACAGATTTCGGCCTTCTCGTGACAATTTGCTTTGCAAAGCGCAATTCCGTTCTCATGGACGTAGCCACCGTTGGGCATCAGCTCGCGGGGCGTGATGTGGTGCGCGTCGAGAAGAGCCTCAGCGGAGCCCGCCGAAGCGACAACCCGGCACCCAGGGCCCTGGCAACGGTACCGCGCTCGAACGAAAACGGCGTCGCGGAAAAGTGCTCGGGTCTTCTTCTGCTTCTCGCTCATGACCGCCTTCTCATTCCTCGCGAACATCGTGAGCCGCGGGGTCCAGGGCCCAGGCCCTGGCGCGGGGGTCGGGGGCACGCAGCCTCCATGCCTTTCCTCAGTACAGGGCGCGCGCGATGGCCTCACGCGCAGCATCGCGGTCGCGGCGTGCGGCCTCCTCGTCAAACGCTGGCGCTAGCGCAGAAGGCTGGGCGCCAGGGGCCGCCTCGGAAGCGCGAACGGCGATCGTCACGGCGGAAACGCCTGGCCGCTGTCGGCGCGCGAAGGCGAGGTAGGTCTCGCCGGAGGAGCTGGCCGCGCTCGAGGTGAGGCGCTCGCCGTCAAGCGGATCGAGCTCGTCTTCGTCGTCGTCGCCGGCGGCGTTGAAGTGTCCGCGCACGAGCCGACGCGCCACCACAGGCGCGGCGAGCTCAAGCGGCTCGTGCTTGGCACGCTCCTCGGCCGCCGCGCGGGCAACGCGCTCGTGCTCGAGCCTGTCGTCGACAGGGTCGTGCCCAAGCCGCCGCGCGCACACGTAGCTCCGCGCCAGGAGCCGTTCGGACGCCGACGCCGCGTCGCCACCCTGGAACCGCAGCTCCTGGAGGAGCGCCACCACCCGCTCCTGCGTCTCCGCCAGGTCGGGCCACGTCACAGCCCGCGCGAATACCTGTCGCCTCGCCTCGAGCAAGCCCACGAGCTCACCCCGCAGAGACGCTTGGGGGCTGCTCGCCCCCAAACCCCCCGCCAGGGACTCGTCCCTGGACCCGGAGCTCACGATGTTCGCCGGGAGAGGGCGTGGCGCTTGCTCGTTCACGGGAGAGGCGGCTCCGAACGGTCCATCGTTGCAAAGGCCACAGCCTGGGCAAGCGTCGGTGCCGTCGTCGGCTTCCCGTTTACAGAGATTTCGATTTCTTCCTTCGGGTCGTGAGGGATCACGATCACCGTGTACTCCACGCCTGACCCGCGCTCAGCATTACAGGCTGCATCGTTCAGGCGCAAAAGCGCGTCTCTCATCGAAGGACTCATTGCCTGCTACCGTTCCTGTTAAAGGAGCCACCGGAGCCCTCGCTCGCCGGTACCGCACGCCTGCGAGGCGTGGCGTAGCTGCCCGAACGAGACGAGGGACGGATCGTGCGACGAAGCCCTGCGCAATCGCCCTGTTACGGCACAGGAAGGCCAGGCTCGAGAGCACGAGCCAGCGAAGCGCGCAGGTCTACGCGCAGGCTATCACAGCGACGTTGGCTCGAGGCGACGTTTCATCTCGGCCGCCACGTCAGGCGGCATCACGAGCGTGCCCGTGAGCGACAGATCGCTGCGCCCAGAAGACACTCGAGCGTGAACGTGATCGCCGATCGGTGAGATCTCCACGAGGAAGACGATCGGCGGCTCTGACGGCGGACACGGAAGCGTGTCGCGTGACGAGCTCACGGCCACCACGAAAGCGCGGCCGCGTTGCAGCAAAGATGGATCGTGTTGTCCGTGATGATCAGGAGCCATGTCGCAAGCCATGCCGGCCGATCCTGATGGTAGCCGGTCACCTTGCACTCCTCCCAGGAGTGCCACCACTTCGTCACGGGAACGACGCCCAAGAGGCCGCCCTTGGTGACTGGAGCGATGACCATGTAACGAGCAGCCTGAGGAAGATTGCCTCCGACCTCAAGGATAAAAAGATCGCGGACAGCGCGGCCTTCGACAAAATCACCAGCACGCAAGTCGCCGCCGAGCTTGTCGCCAGCACGAAAGAAGATCTGGTCCTCCGGACGCCCCAACGAGAACGGAGGCGCCAGAAAGTTCTTGATCCAGCAGACGTAGCGCGCGAGACGCCACCGATCGACCACGAAGTGTGTCCCGGCGATGAAGACCAGAGCCTGCCAGGAATGCGCAAGCAGAAGAAACGGCAGGGTGTACGTCAGCGCGTGCGCCAGCGCAGCGAGGCTCTTCTTGGTCTTCTCCGCAGCCATCCAATCGGACTGCAAGAAGTAATCGCCGAAGAGATGGGCGATGAGCTGGACGAACACAAACGTCGGCACGCAAAAATTCACAGTCTCGATCCTTTCTCGATCTCGTTCAGCGCCAATCTTTCGGACGCTTCGACCTCCAGCCAGGCTCGCTCAATAAGCGCCCACCTGCGTCTGATCTCGACCTCGCACGGATCCTCGATCGTTGCTGGAGCGCCATCATCGTCGAGTCGCTGGTGAGCAATTGCAAAGTCACCACAACGCATGGCTAGCTCGATCATCGAATCGAGACTCGCCTCTCCGCGAATCACGCCCTCACCGAGACCGTCACCGCGGCCGGAAGCGAAGCGTTTCCTTGAACAGCGATGGCCTCTGGAATGAAGCCAGCCCGCGCCAGCCTCACCGGATCGCCAGAAACAAGATCGGAGACCAGCGGCGGATCGAACCCTGGCCACGACACCGGCTTGCCGCCCAGCGAGAACGCGGGCAAGGATCGATCGAAGGAGTATCTTGATCCGATCGGCGGCGCGGGAAGAAGAAACGCAATGTCACCTTCCTTCGAAGGCCAGGCCGCGACGAGCACGTACCGAGTCCAGGTCGAATCTCCGATCCGGACGTACCGCGTTGCCTTGGCCGTCTCGAGCGCCAGCGCTTCCGCAACGCGCTCCCGGACGTCAGCGAGATCAGGCCCTCGCCTCGCCTGCGGTGTCCCGATCGCAAACGCGACCCTGGCCGCCCTCCAAGCAAGGTCCTCGTCCTCCGTCTGGGCCAGGTGGCGCACCTTTCCCAGGAGCGTCCATGCCTCAGGTGATTCAGCGCCGAGCCACGCCCCGGTGAGATCCAGGAAGAACGCGAGCGAGCTCACGCCTTCTCCCACGCCGGACGAACCTTCTCGTTGTCTCTCTCCAGAATCAGGCGCCGGCGGCGACCCCCCGGCGGAGGAGCAATCAGCGGATCGCGAGCCGCGTGCTTCTTCCCGCTCCTAAAGGCCGGCTTGTTCCTCCGCTTGAACGTGTTGCTCATGGCGAAAACCCTCTCAAGACACTAGAGAGCGCCGACCGCTTGGCGGCGTCAAGGGCTACATGCCCGCGCCAGGCAAAGACGCGGCTCCGCAAGCCTACCACCCTCTTGAAACGCTCAAGAGCGCCGCTCGTTTGGCCGCATCGAGACCCACATGCTCAGACGTCACGCCTGGCGCAAAAAGCTTCACCCGAGGCTTGGCGCCTGGCTCCGAAGGAGGGACAACGATCCGGCAGTTTCCTCGCGTGTAGGACACCCATCCGTGCTCGTCCTCCCGCCTCGTCCACATCGGCTTTTTCTTGAACACGCGAGGCTCCTCTCTCCTGAAGCGAACATCGTGAGCCGCGGGTCCAGGGCTAAGGCCCTGGCGGGCTGGCGATGTATTCTTCATTTTAGCCTCATCCTGCCGGCCTTGCGTTGGGACGAATCCGCCTCACGAGTTCCGCTTTGATGCGCACCATACGCTCGGCTCGACTCACGTCGCCATCTTGGGTCACCGCCGCAACCGCGTCGTCGTAGCAAGCCTGAACCTGGTTCAGGCACCACATGTAGGCCGGTCTCGCGAGCGCCTCGTCCTCCTCAAGAGCGCCCTGAACATGCTTCGCGTAGCTCTTCAGAGGATGACCCATCTTGGTGCGTATCCTTTCACCGAACGTCAGCTAAAAACCAGGCTCGTAGCAACCGTCCCGCGGCGGCCAGCGTACCGCGCCTTCGAGGACACAGTCCCATGCGTAGAGATCAATCTCGCCGGCGTTGCAAAAATCTGAGTATGCAAGCGGAGGAAGAATCCCAACAGCTCGCCCAAAGCCAGCCAACGCGACCTCGAGATTGTAGGCCGCGAGAAGCCCATCAGCCTCATCGTCGCGACCGTCCAGCTCGGCGATCTCGTAAGGCTGGTGCGGAAACGCCGACCAGAAGCAGTATTCGCCGTGCCACCAGCACGCTCCAGGAAGCTTCTCGGCGTCGAGCGGCGGCCCATGCGGGTGAGCGGGGCCATTGGTGCGGGCGTAGTAGATCATTTTTCCATCCACAGAAGACGAAAGAAACCGCGCTATTGACCTACTGTCATAGCGCTAAAGTTCTTCGACGCGAACAGCGTAAGCTGCGGGGTCCAGGGCCGTGGCCCTGGCAGGGTGCAGGGGCAGAGCCCCTGCGGGATCCCCCTCTACTCGCAGTAAGAGCCTGGCGAGGCCGCGCCGCATGCCGCGGTCGATGCGACGCACCCAGTGGCCAGCGTGGTGAACGTGCCGAAGTGGCAGCAACAGAGGTCGCCGCCCGTGCATCCGCTCGAGTCGAGGCACCCCACGCAGCTCCCTGAGCCGTTGCAGAGGAGGCCGCCCGCGGGCGTTGAGCACGAGGCTCCAGCGTCCGCGATGGCGACGTTGCAGACCCCGACGTCACACGTGGGCGTGGCACATGTGCTGGGCTGGGGCGGGCAGTCCAGCGCCGTTCGGCACCCGACGCAGGCCCCCGTCCCGTCGCAGACGTGGCCCCCTCCCATCGAGCACGCGGTCCCCGGCACAGCCAGGACCTCTCCGCAGCATCCGTCAGCGCACGTCCCTACCTGGCACGAGCCGGTCACGCTGGGGCACCCTGCGGCGCCTGAACAGGCAAGGCCGCCGTCGCAACCGTGGCCTCCAGTTCCGGAGGACGTCGTCGCCACAGAGGACCCGGATCCGCTTGCTGCGATCGCCGTCGAGGCCGAGCTAGCGCTTGCCGAGGATGCGTTCGCCGGCGAACCGCCGCTCCCTGGGGTCACGCCACCGTCCGTATAGCTGCTGTAGCCGTAGAACCCGCAGCCCGAAAGTACCATGCCGACCACGAAGAAGAAGAGTCGCCAACTCATGACTTGACCTCCCCCTTCGCGTCGAAACGCGCCAGCGCGCGCCGAGCCCTGGCCGCCTCGATCTCGCCAGCCCTCGCGTACTCACGCTGGAGGCGACGCGTCCGGATCTTGCTCGTCTTTGAGCGCCCAGCGCGAAGCGTTCGCACGATCGATTTCTCCCCATCGCTGCCGACGACAACGTACCACACGCCGCCGTACGTGAAGACGTCGTGCGGCTGGACACGAAGAGTCCGGACGCTGATCGGCCTCGCCTTCGAAGGCTTCATCGACCTGCCGCCGCGCGCCTGTCGGCCCACCGCATCGCGGCCACCGCGAGCCCGGCAACCTTCTTCATTTGCGCACGAAACGAAAGCGCGTTCCGACCCTGCGCCGGCGGGACAATCACCGTGAGCTCCCAACGGGCGTCGTGGTCCGTGCTCCCCCACGCGCTGTCGCCGACAAGGCGAGCGTCCAGTGACTTTGCCGCATGATCGAGCACGTAGATCAACCAGTCGAGGCCGCTGTGCTGATCGTCGTGCGCTGGCCCGCCCCACTTCCGGTCCTGGACCTCGCGCTCCTGTCGAACCTCGTCGTAGACGTCAAGCTTGAGGCTATCCGGTGGCACGAAGCCTGCGTCCCTGAGCGCGGTCTCGAGATCGTCCGAAAACTCAGCGTCGACCACCCGGCGCCCCTGCGCGTACGCCCACAGGAGCGGCTGTGCGAGCGGATCCTTTACGCTCAGCGGGACCTTCCCCCGTGGCGTGCTGGGGTACTTGTCACTCTGAAATTTGCCGTCGATCAGATGCGATCCCATCGTGCCCTCAATTTCCCAGAATCAGAACGAGACACAGCTTACTTGATCAAGCCCCTGCACGACTTCAGATGATAGTCGCTCTTTCCGTTGAGTTTTTTGCCACATTTTGGACACGTCCAGTACAAACCTTTTGACTTGCTCATACAACCAACCTATCACCCGACGGCCCTCGCATCCGCATCAGGATCTTCTCGCGATCGATGTAGACGACGTTCTGGGGCCCGCGCGTAAGCGTCGTCGCGTCCGGCGCATCGTAGAGGTACGCCGCGCCGATCTCCCACACGTAGAGCTCCGTGTCGAACGGGTAAAGCGCCTCCGCCTCATCCTCCGGCGTCATCGGCCTGCACCCGGCGATCTGAACGATTCCGAGAATCGCTCCCCTGGGCTCGCGGTGCGCCTCCGCGACCTTGCCCAGGCGCTTGAACGCCGTCGCGCTCCCGGCGCCGCCCAGCGTCGCGTAGATCGCCATCCACTGGTCGTCCCACGAGGACCCCTCCTCCCCCAGCCTGGGAAACGCCCACTTTCGCGTCTCGAGCCTCTTCGGCCCCGGTGCCCCGTACACGGACCCGTCCCCGAACAGAAGCCCCGCGTACGGCTGCCACAGCGCGATGCAGCGGACCCGCGCCGGGAGCCTGGACGACCCCTCTGGGGTCCAAAGCCTGGCGAGAGCGGCAAGAGCTTGGGGACTTCCAGCCCCCAACACCCCCTGGCCAGGACCGTAGCCCTGGACCCCGCAGCTCACTTCGTTCGCCACGGCGTCTTTCGCATCCCGCATCGCGTCGATCCTGCAAACGATCTCGTCCAGATGCTCTGCCGGAGGGTCGAGTGCGTCGTCAAAAGCCTGTACGACCTTGGCGCACATCTCGTCATCGGTCAGGATGCGCGAAGCGCCTTCCTCGCGAACATCGTGAACCGCGGGGTCCAGGGCCCTGGCCCTGGCAGGGTTGCCGGGGGCGGAGCCCCTGGCGCGACTCTTCTTCGGCTTCGGCGGCACGATGGGCATGGGCACTGGCGCGGGCATGGAGACGACCGCGAGCACCCCACGGAGGCGAGGGACGAGGGTGTGATGGGCCTTGCGGCGAAAGTCAAGGCGAACGGCGATGGCGGCAACGGCGCGTGACTCTTCAAAATAGGAAGAAAGGCGGTCGGCGCCATCGACCGTGATAGCGGTCGCGTGCGCCTGATAGCGAAGAAGGTGATCCTCGCAAAGCGCCAGAGGATTCGGCACAGGCCAGGCAGGGCCGACCCAGTCAGCCCCAGACGCGGCCGCGAGCTCGAGCCACAGCGGATCGACCCCCTCGTAGACCTCGTTGGGGCATCGGAGCGTGTAGGTGCGTCCCGCGCGCTCGTTGACCTCGACCAGCGGGACCCCATGATCGTCGCGCAGGTACTCCGTGCAACGGCTGTCGTAACTCACGTGGCCCTTACAAGCGAACGGAGCGTCTTTCCATCGAGCAGAACCATTCCCTTCGACGCCGCGTATTCGCTTGTAAGTGCCCACGCCTCGACATGAACGCCACGAAGGCGAGCGCGGTCTGCTGCTGATTCAACGCGCTCAAGGATCGCCGCGGGAGTCACCTGGAGAACCGCAGCAACTAGAAATAGCTGCTCGACAGAGAGTCCAGAAAAACCGCTCTCTGCGCGGCTCCAGCTCGCGCCAGAAAGACCCATACTATGGGCAACATGCGCTTGGCTGAGACCGAGATATCGGCGCAAGTAAACGAGCACAACGCCAAGAAGCGCCGCGTAAGACGTCGCCGGGCGAAGCGCATGAGCAGAAGCTTGGCGTTGGCGTGTCATTCGCCCAGATCGCTCATCGTGAGCCACCGCGGAGCGACGTTCCGCCTCGCCCTCCGGCGACGCCTCGTGCTCGAGGAGGATCCCCGCGGCAAGATCGTCCTCCGGACGGTGCGTGGCCTTCCCCATAGACCTCGCGAGCGCGCCGAACACGATCCGCCGAGCGTCTCCGCTCTCCGTGACCCGCGAGCCACCTTCGCGCTCCGCGCGCTCGATCAGCTCCGCCGCCGTCTCCGAGCCGCGCGACGCGTCGGCCCTGGAGGCTTTGCGGTCTGACCCCTCGTTCCTTCCCGCGCAGCGCTTCGGATCGAACATGCGGCTCATCCCCATCCTGTACGGCTGCGTTCACAGAACGTCAAGCGTGACGCGCGACGCGCTCGCGTCACCCCAAGGCGATCCCATCGGGCAGGCGTTCGGCGGCAAGGTGGTGCGCGCCGGGCGCATCATGCACGGCAAGACCTCGCCCACGCGTTGCTGAACGCGTCATAGAGATCCGCGAGAGTGACGTCATGCCCGGCGCGGCCGAGGAGCGGGAACGGCGCCTCGTCCGAGGATGACGCGAGCCTCTTCACCGGCGGCATCACTCGCGGCAGATCGCACTCTCCGCGGTCCAGAAGGCTCTCGACCGCATCGACGACATCCTGATAGTTCGGCATCATGATGTGGCCGGACGGCACGAAGTAGCTCGGGTAGCCGTTCAGCGCAGCCAGGCTTGCCGGCACAAGGCCATCGCCGCCATCTGACTGGAGATACTCGAAGCCGCGCGAGCCAAGCTTGGCGCCGTCGACCGTCGCCCAACCGTGCCCGACAATGCTGTGGGTGTCGACGTGGTCGCCAACCAGCCCATCGCGCGACCATCGCGAAGAGCGAAGAAGATCTGCCCGAGGCTGCGGTCCCTGCTGAGGCCAGCCCCTCGGATCGAAAAAGTCGACCTCGCCTTCCCGTGGGAGCTGCTGGTAGACCGATGGCCACGTGTTGAACACGCCGGTCGCCAGGGCGCTGGCGCTGTTCCTGGAGTCGATGACGCTCAGCGCGCGGAGCACCCAGTGGGTGCCGCGGATGCCTTGCGCCGCCGCATAGGTCCCCCCGTTGGGGGTGCCCAGCAGGATAAGCTTGCTCAAGCTGGACGCGGCGCCCAGGGCCGCCGCCGCGCGGGCCACCAGGCCCCCCATGCTGTGAGCGACCACGTGCACCGGGCGCCCAGGTCCGACGATCGCGATCCGTGCGGCGAGCTCCGCGCCGAGATCCTCGATTCTGCGCCGCCAGTCATAGGCATGAACAACAACATCATAACCAAGGAGCTGAAGCCGAAGCCGGAGTTGAAGATAGATCGTATCGATCGCTCCAGCGGTCTTGAGGGCCGGCGCCATCGGATCGTAGGCGAGCTCGACCAGGAGCCCCTCGCGAATCGCCTCGACGTCGAGCCACAGGTCTTGTCCGCCCACGCGAAGCGCAGATCCGCCAAGGCCAGGAACGATGATCACGGTCTCGCCCCGCCGCGAGATCGCAACATTCTCGAGCTGCTGACGGAGATCTGCAATCCGCGACGTGACGAAATCAAGCATGTCCACTCTCCAGTTGTTGCCCGAGCTCATGCTCGCCTGCCTCATCGTCACCATCGTCCTCGTCCCCACTCTCGCAGGCGCACGAAATGGACGTCGATCCCTCCGCGGCACGTCGGCGCTCCTGAAGCATCACCAGGCGAAACCGGCGCGGCTGTTGACATGCGGTTCTACCTTAGGACGACAGAACGAAACGTCAAGCGCGAAGCGTCAAGGTTGACTTACTCGAGGAGGCGCAGGCGAAGCTTCGCGAGCGAGGTCTCCTGGCGCTGGCGGACGCGCTCGCGCGTCACGCCAAGCTTGTCGCCAAGCTCCTGGAGCGTGTGCTCTTCGTCGTCGATCCCGAAACGACCGCGCAAGATCCTCGCGTCATAGGGTGAGAGCGTTCCAAGGAGACGCCGCGACTCCCTCGCCATGTCCTGCTCGAGCTTGCGATCAAAAGGAGACGGAGCCTCGTCGCGCAGAGAGCTCAAAAACGTGTCGCCGCTTCCTCCGTCGTCGAAGTCGCCCGTCTTGACGTCGAGGGAAAGGGTCCCGCTGTTCCGGTGAAGATCGAGCGTCTTCAGCCTTGCTAGCGAGAGCCCCGTCTTCGTCTCGAGCTCCTCGAGCGTCGGCTCGCGGCCGTTCTGCGCCAAGAACACCTGCGTCGCGCGGTATACGTGGACGCGCGCCTCGAGAATGTGAACAGGGAGACGGACGACGCGGCCCTTGTCCGCCAGCGATCGCGTGATCGTGTGACGGATCCACCACGCTCCGTACGTCGAAAAGCGATACCCACGACTCGCGTCGAACTGATCGACCCCCTTCATCAGGCCGATGTTCCCTTCCTGGATCATGTCGAGCAGCGGCATGACTCCGCGCCGGTAGCCGCGGGCAACCGAGACCACGAGGCGCAGGTTCGCCTGCACAAAGCGATTCTTCGCGATCGCATGAGCCCGGAACGCTGACTCGACGCCACGAAAAGCCGAGCAAGCCCGATCCCCGCCCAGGCTTTCCGCCACGATCTCGCGCGCGCGCGAGACCCAAAGCCGGTCCGCGTCCTGAAGACGGATCATGGCCGCCAGCGCACGCACCCCCTTGGGGTACGCCTCCGCCTTGACCTTCCCTGCTTTGCCGATCGTCTTGAGCAAAGACTCCGACTGCATCCGCGCCCGAGAAAGCGGATCCCGATCCGAGGGATCGGCCTCGCTCTCCAGCTTTCCCAGATGCTCGTGCAGCGTCGTCAAAATCAGGCCGGCCGACGGGCCATGGGCGAGAAGCGCGGCCCACCTGTCGACCTCACATCGCTCGATCTCGTGGGCTGCCTCGGTCTCCTGTTCCGGCGACATCACCGGGAACTTCGACATCGCGCGAAAATATTCCGCAAGGGCAGGATCGATCGTGTCCACCGCCTTCCCTCTCGACTTCGACGAGGCACGAGGCAGAACACGAGCGCTTGACGCCGAGGCGCGAGCAGGTTGAAACACTGGAGACTCCATCTGGAAGAGAGCAATCTTCGGTGAAGAGAGAACAACCGTCAAGAAAGAAGCTTCGGTTCAATGGCGCTTGAGTCGTTGTACAATCACGAGAGTGATCTGTTACAGCGTGGGCGTCAACGTGGACGATCCGTGCCGAAGCCCGAGTAGCCGCCGTCGCTCTTACCCTTCTGCGCTCTTCAAAATAATCGCGGCCAGCTTCTCGAGCTTTCCGGCTGCCTCTTCGTCCACCTCGTCAACGCGAGGCGCGCGGTTTTTCTCCCCGCCCTTCCCGTCGCTCTCCCAGACCCGACGTCCCGCCGACTGCCGGTCGAGCTCAGCAAGGTGCTCTGCCGTCGCGACCCGCTGCACGATCTCCTCCGCCGAGAGCTCGCGGCTGAGGCCCGCCCCAGCCGTGCGCGTCGTTCCGTCGCTTCGAACCTCATGCCGCTGCCCCGGCGCCCACACCGTTACCGCATCCAGGGGCGTGATCTTCCACGCCCCCACCCGGTAGTTCCGCGCGACGCTCGGGGGCTCCCCCTCGCCAGAGCCTAGGCATTGGACCCCGCGGCTCACGATGTCCGCTTCTTCGGCTCCGGCACTTCTCAAATCGAACACACGATCGCCGGTCACGTCAGTATCAGAAACGCCATCCTCCACCGCTTCTCTGGTGCGAACATCGTGAGCCGCGGGGTCCAGGGCCATGGCCCTGGCGGGGGTGCCGGGGGCGGAGCCCCTGGCGCTCTCCGGATTCTCGGCAGGGGGCCCGCCATGTGCAGCCGCCCAGCGGATTGCGGCAAGCGCGCCTTCTTCCGAGTGAAAAGCGCCGCCGTCGGTGTGAATGTAGAGCGGGATGGCGCCCTCGAGCTCGGCGCCACGGAGGAGGAGCCCGATCCATGCCTGGACGGCACCGATCACCTGGATGCCGGCTGGCAAGAGGGCGTTATCGTGCTGTCGCTCGGCGACAGGGAGCTGGTAGATCGAGTGGCCGAGGCTGGTCGCGCCGTCCAGATCGTCCTCGGAAATGTCCTCGGAGCAGACCAGGCGACTCTCGCGTGGGCCCATCAGAAAAGCGCCGACCGCGCGCACCGAGAGCGCCTTCACGAGCTCGCTCTCCGCGGTCGTATCGCACTCCGAGCGCCAGCGACGTAGCGCCTCGCCGAAGCGCGCAAAAAGCGGATCCGGCGCGAAGCGGTAGACGGTCTGCACGCGGATGACCACACACCCGACCGCCTCGGCTGCCTTGAGCTGGAGCCCGGTCCAGGTTCCCCAGACGACCCCGGTCGGATAGCACGACGTCCCGGCTTCTGACGGCTCGTACCGGAGCGGACCGTAGAGGAGCCCGGGAACCCGCACCAGCGCCACCACCACCGTGCACGGGTCGAGGTACTGGCTCTCCGTCCCCTCCCCCAGAAAGGCCACCCCAATCGGCACCGTCTCGAGCGCCGTCGGATACGCGCTCGAAAGATCCACGTCCGCCGGCGTCCCGTAGAAGGTCCGCACCGCCTGGTGGCCCCCCGGACCCGCAGGCGCGCGGTTCGTCTCGCTCACCGCGAGAGACCTCTGCGCCTTGCTGCCGCACGCAAGGCACGCGGCGCCGGCGGCTCCCTGAACGCCGCAACGACTGCAAACTCGAATCTCTGCGCCAGGCCCCTGCGCAGTGCCCTTCCGGAGGACAACGTCGCCGGGGTGGCAGTAGAGCTCCTGGCGACCGCCGCCCACGGCGCCTGCACGGCGAAGAGAGACCTCGAGCTGGGGGTCGACGACGAGTTCGTGGTCAAGGAACGTGCGGAAGAGCTCGAGGGCCGTGCCAGTAAGCGACGAGCCCAGAGTGACCGACGGGAAGCGCCGCAGGATCATGTCGTCGATCGCGTCGATCTCGGCAAGCGTCGCAGCGCACTGCTCCTCGGCCGTGAGGCCCGGCGACAAGCTGACGATGCCTGCCGCGCTCCGCCCGTGCCAGTAGACGTGCCCGGGAACGTCTTCGTCGTCGACCTCCCCCTTGGCGTCCCAAACACGGAGCGTCGAGATCACGCCGTGTCGCGCCGTCGCGCCTACCCGGTAGCCTTCCTTGAGGAGCGACGGCACCAGGCCCCGCCAGTCACTAGGCGACGATGGTACAAGCCACACCTGCCCGAAGGGCTTGTACGTCGCCGCGTCCGTCAGGTAGTTGAGCAGAGCCGCCCGGTGCGCAAACCGCAGCGCACCGTCCGCATGCACCAGCGTCGAGCCGTCCTCGTCCACCGCCCCCAGGTACACCGCCGCGCGCCGCACCGGAACCGCCGCCTTGATAGGATCTTTCGGCTTCATGAAATCCGCTTGGGGGCTGCGCGCCCCCAACCCCCCTCGCCAGGGCCACGGCCCTGGGCCCCACAGCTCACTTCGTTCATGCCAGTGAGCCTATCCATCTTCGCCCGCGATCGAGTATACGTCCTCCTGCAAATAACCATTCGCCTCCGACGTGACCTCCCCACTCTCGAGTGACGCGTGCTCCGTTTCCGGCTCCGCGCGGCGCTCGCACTCTCGGAAGTGCCTCAACGGGTCCGCGATCATGATGTTCGCGCACTGGCAGGGCGCCCCTGCGTTCGCCGTTGCGTCCGGCGCCGTCGCGATCGCGAGGCGGATCCGCGTCTGCCGCTCGTCGTTCAGGACCAGCGCCACGAGGCGCACGCCGTTGACCGTCCCGTCGTCGTCGAACCCGAGCACGCCGCGGAGCATCCCCCGCTCCACGATCGTGCCGAGCGCACCCAGGAGCGCTTCGGCCGAGTTGACTACGGTGCCTCGTTCTTCTTCGGGTCGGGGCATGATCTGCTCGGCCAGCTCGCGGGAACGACCCCACGACACGACGTCGGCGAACCCATCGTCGAGCAGGACCACGAGGTTCCCGCCGCGGACGTGGACGCGCGCGTCGCTCTCTGCCGAGCCGATGATCCCCTCCTCATGCGCCAGCTTCGCGCGGTCAGCACGTGCCTCGGGCTCGCCGTGCGTCGCGTCGAGGCGCAACGGCGCGCGCAACTTGGCCACCAGGGCGTGCGCCTTGTGCGCGCCTACCTCGTCCTCCAGCTCGGCGACCCGAACGATCGCGGCGACGAGCGCGTTGTGGTGGCGGTCCGCATAGCCAGCGGGCCAGTCCACCCCGTGTCGCCTCGCGGCGACCATCTGGCCGTCGTCGATGTCGAACGCGTACTTCCCGTCGGCAAGGCTCACCGTCTTCATCGCCTCTCTGCCTCCTCGCACGCGCCGAAGGCCGGCGCCGCGGTTGCGGCGTCGACCATGTAGGCGTCAGCCGGGGAGGGGGTGAGCCTCCCCGGCCAACATCTCCGCTCGGTCGGGGCCGGCGAACCGGACGACCGAGGGGTCCCCCACGGGGTAAGGGCGGGCGCGTTCGCCGGCCCCGACCGAGCGGGGGCCCACCTTCCCAAGTGACGCAGGAGCGCCGGGACGGTGGACGACGGGACTGCTGGGCGGCGCAACGCCGACCCCCGCCGTACGCGCTCGGGTCCTGTCGCTAGGCCCGAGCCTGGGCCGCGGCCTCTCTACCCGCCGCGGCTTGGTCTTGGGCCGCTACGCGGTCGCGCGCGGCGTCCCGCTGGCGACCGGAGCGCTCGGGGCGCCTTGCT
>Ga0302320_10001469_pt1 | contig 56823 bp, 41 predicted proteins | sample Bog_T0_3_FD_202130 | JGI IMG/M metagenome (GOLD analysis project Ga0302320, IMG submission 202130) | Peat permafrost microbial communities from Stordalen Mire near Abisko, Sweden - Bog_T0_3 | ecosystem: Environmental > Terrestrial > Soil > Wetlands > Peat | place: Sweden: Abisko, Stordalen Mire... | reverse complement strand
CCGAGAGGTTCCCGCTCAGGGAATAGTCCGACTGAATGCCATCGATCGCAACCATCGCTGCCTCGACAACGAGGGTGGCGGCGTCACGTCCTGGCTACCTCATGAAAGTTGGGTCGGAGCATTACTGTTGAAGACCCACTTCAACTGGGCCAATGCCAAGGGATACATGTCGACTCTGCCCCATAAATTGATCAAGCCATTGAGAGACACGCGCAGTATGCGTGATGTTCCATGGTGGACGGTCGAGGATGTGGAGCAGGCGTTGAAATGTGCAGCCCAAGACCCACATCAGCCAACAGCCGTGCTGTTGATCGCAGTAGGCTGCATGGCTGGACTCCGCTTTGAAGAACTAAGCATGCAGCGGTGGCAAGACATTGAGCTCGACGTGGTGAATCCCAGGACTGGGGAGGGAGTGCCTGTCCTCCACGTCGTTGGGCACGGCGGATGGGTGCCGAAGAATGGCAAGAATCGTACTATTCCAATCAATGCACAGCTGGCTCAGATTCTGCGTGAACAACGAAAGCCTTCGGGATACCTTCTCATGCCAGAGGCAATCAAGCATAGGCGTGCTCCACCGCGGCCTCGTAAGGAGGGAGGCAAGCGGACCTACCGGTACGATTTCAAGAATGTCTGGAATCGCATCGTTACCCGCGTGGTGGGGGCAGGTGGCAAGCGCATCACGGTGCATGGAATGCGTCATTCATTCACCTCGCATCACCTGATCTGCAACGTCTCTGAGCTGAAGGTGGCCCGCTGGCTGGGTCATGCCGACACCACCATGATCTTTGAGCGGTACGGGCATCTACTGGGCCATGACCGGAGCATTGATGCGGTCAGTTACTCGACGAGTGACAAATGAGCGTGCTCTTGGGCCTTGGCGGCATGCTGCCGAGACCCAGGAGTCTTTTACTTTACCTTGAGCACGATGAGGGAAGGCGATTTGCGGCGGAGGAGGAGCGTCTGCGCCTTGAATCTACTGCTGCCACGACGATCATGGATAAGGTGATGCCGGACAATTCCCAAGGTGCAGTATTGGCCTCAAAGATCGCACGGCTGTTCGTGCGACTCTTCAGTTTGGCGTTCTTTCTGGTCGGTTCACCATGGATTTCAGCCGCAGACAGCATCCCTTTCCTCGAACTGACCTATCGTGCTGCTGACGGCTGCCGTCCTCCCGCTCCGATCGACGCATGGTGGACGGAATCCTGCCAGGAAGCGATCGACTGGTGGAATGCGACTACGGGCTCGACCGTCGATTGCGGTCAAGCTCTGACTTCGCTGGACAGCCTTCATCTGGTCGCTGGTGGAGTTCCAGCTGCCGATGGGTTTCTGACCCCGACCTTCGCTGGTTGGATCAGGGAGACCTCGCCCTTTCTATCTCCTGGCCTGATCGCCAGCTTAGCACGTTGGGATGGTTGGATGACGGAAGCGATTCCTGGAGGATGTCGAATCCGCAGCGCCCAGGTACGCCCGCCCGAGGATGCGGTTCCCCCACTTGGCCTGCGCATCGTTCTCCATGGCAGTGGTCTGGGAGAGGAGATGAAAACGCGACCGCTGCCTATCGGCTACGATTTCATGGGATTGCCGCGGCGCTCTCGACCTCCTCCTGATGCCAAGGGGAATCCGCAGTCTGATGACCTCGAGCTGTTTCTCGCAGGCATAGTCTCCGGTTGGCATGCAAGCGCTGGAATCGAACCCCATCCGGGTGGCGCGACAGGGTGGTTGGCGATGGGATTCCCGTCGCGCTGGTTCAAACCGGTGGATGGCGCCGCGCTGGCGCGTCTTCCCGCTGATGCTCAGGCGTGGCTGGCCGTGGGCATCGATGGCCATGCCTGCGGCGTCGACCTCCAGGCGGCCCTCGCGGCACAGGGGCGCACGTCGGTCTGGCCGATCGCCTGGTTTCCTCATCTCGATCCTGCTCTTCTCGGCCTGATGCTGGATGGCACCTGGATCGTCGTGAAGACCCCCACCGGCATAGCGGTTCGCGTTCCGCGATCGACCGCATTGGATGCCTGGATCGCCGGATTGGGGGTTTCCTTGCACCAGACGTATCCGGTAGACGAGCATCCTGTCGCACTTGTCGAGGGCCTGCTGTGGGCGAGATCGTCTGCGGATTGGATCATCGGCACCTCCCCGGGAGTGATCGCCGGCTGCTTCACGACTGGCGCCGGGCAGCCTCCGCGGCTGACGGCCACGGCGCTAGTCGCCGGTTATGGAGGGTCAGAGGTTACCAGCAGTTTCATCAGTCCCGCACTTCGTCGACAAGAGCCGGGGCCAAATCAGGCATGGCCGCAACTATTCGACAAAGGCGGGAATCCCGTTGCGGCGACAACGTGGACGGCCATGGCCGCGGCTTTGGAGCGGGCGGGGGATCACCATCTCCTGGGCACCGACAACGGCGGGACTCTGCGTATCGAGCTTGACGGCCCGGTGCTCCCCTGGCTGCTCCCCGGTCTCGCCATTCGCTGGTTCGCAGACATCGCCCAGGATGAGGAGGGGAAGCGGGCGCTCCTCAGTGGCATGAAGCGCCTGCGAACAGCAGGCCGGCCGGCGACCCTTGCCGAGTACCGAAAGGCGGTTCCGCCAAGCGATCCATTGCGTTTGGCCGCCTTGGAGGGTGAGATCGACGTCTTGCTATCCCTTCCGTACCATCCGGAGATGGTCGACCGGGCGCGCCAGCGCCTTAGCGATGAGCCGCTCCCTTGGCAGAGCGCCGGAGCAGATCGCGCAGCGGTCGATAAGGCGCATGGATACATAGCTTCGACCGCATTCCTCGACGACCCAGCCCTGCAGAATGGACGCATCATGGCGATGGGCTCCTCTGAAGGCGGATTCGCAGAAGCCCTCGAGAAATGGCAACGTAAGCAGGAGGCGGCACGCCAGCTGGCCGGCATCAGTTTGTTCCTCGCGTGCCACGGCGACTCCGAGTGGACCATCCTCTCCCAGCGTGCAATCGGGCTCGTCTCACCGCCCGAGAATTGGGTGGATGCCGATTCCCTGAGGGGGCTGATCGCCGACCGCGACATGGCCCGTCTGGCGACCATCGTCGCCAGACGGGCCGATCGTGCAGAGATCGATCACTGGCTCGCGGAGGGCGTTCCAGCACTATTCTGCGCGAGCGCCTGGAGGAACACCTCGATTTCGACGTCGTGGGTATCCATTGAACCGTGGCTGGCGCAGGGGGCCGATTACCCTGGTCGGTTCACGCTGCCCGATGGTCCGACACCAAGGATGGGCCTCCTATTGGACCAGGCTACTCGAGCCAACACCGCATCAGAATTCGCATTCCTACTTGACTGCTATGAGCGAATGGCGCGCCAGGAACTCCCGCTGATCGCGCCTCTGAATGCAAGCCGCTCGCCCTGGATTCGCATGTTCCAGCCCGAAAGTAACATCGAGAGGGCCATCGATCACGGATACATCGATCAGGCTAAGCATGTCATGGTCAGGACTGCCGCCCGCCTTGTCCTCCTCGATCAAGCGGGACATTTACCGGAATCCCAGGCAATGGCGGTGGCAGCGCTCAGCCCCTTTGTATGCCCGATAGGCGCGACACATGTACCCTTGACCTATCAGCATCTCGGCGAGCACGCCTTCCGGCTCATCGTATCCGATCAGGTACCCCCGCCGCCGGGCATCGATCCGGGCAAGTGGCAGGACATGGTGGTGAAGACGGACGTTCCTGGCGGACGTCATCTTGTCGTGGGGAAGGAATACTTGGAGGTAGTGATCGACTCTCGCCGTCCCACACCAGCTAAGGTGGGGTCCAATGATTTTTGACGGCTGGGACCGGGGTTGCTCGGGATCCAAATGGGGATCCAGGCACCCTCTTTTGCCGATTCCTCAAACAGCAAACCCCTGCCAGCACGAGTACTGACAGGGGCTTACATTGGTCGGACCGACAAGATTCGAACTTGCGACCTCTACCACCCCAAGGTAGCGCTCTAATCCAGGCTGAGCTACGGTCCGATTCGCAGAGAGCCGGGTTGTAGGCTGGGCCTCAAGCGGGTCAACTCGGTTTTGCGCCAGGTACTTGATGGTATCGGGACCGAGGGTTGCATCAATCGCACGATGACGGTCCTCGCTCGGTCGGCTCTCTCGCTTGCGACCCTAGGTGAGTCACGTAACTTGCTAGCCCATTCAAAACTGGGTTTTCCGGAGTGCCGATGTCGAAGCCGTTTACCGTAGCAGAGATACGCGAGGCCTTCCTGGCCTTCTTCGCCGAGAAGTCCTGTGTTCGCTACGCGAGCGCGTCCCTGGTTCCGGAGAACGACCCCACCACATTGTTCACCGTAGCCGGCATGTCGCAATTCAAGGACATGTTCCTTGGGCGGGGAACCCATCCCTTCACCCGTGCGGCCACAGTGCAGAAGTGCATTCGTACCAATGACATACTGAATGTCGGCCGTACTGCCAGGCATCACACCTTCTTCGAGATGCTGGGTAATTTCTCCTTCAATGATTACTTCAAGATAGAAGCCATCCATTGGGCGTGGGAATTCCTGACCAAACGGCTGGAGCTCGACCCAGTGCGCCTATCGATCTCGGTGCACCGCATCGATGCCGAAGCCTACCGCATCTGGCGCGAGGAGATCGGCATACCCGCGGAGCGGATCTTCAAGCTCGGAGATGCCGACAATTTCTGGCCGGCCAATGCCCCCAGCGAAGGCCCTGAAGGACCTGGCGGATGCTGTTCGGAAATCTTCTGGGATCATCGCATCAATGACGATCCCCAGGACAATCTGACCTCATCGACCGGACGATTCGTCGAGATCTGGAACCTGGTATTCCCGGAATTCAACGTGCGCAAGCCGAAACCGGATGGCACTCCCAACCTGGAGAATCTCGGTCGCCGCAACATCGATACCGGTTCCGGGCTGGAGCGGCTGGCGGCCGTGTTGCAGGGGGTCTACAACAACTTCGATATCGACGTCTTCCAAGTCATCATCAAGAAGGTATGCGAGGTCGCGGGCTGCACCTACGATCGCACCGCAGCACTGGGCGACAAGTCGCGGGCGGCCGAAAACAACGCCCTGATTCGCCGCATCGCCGATCATGTACGGGCGGTGACCTTCTGCATCGCCGATGGAGCGCTTCCCGGCAATAGCGATCGTGGATACATCGTGCGGCGGCTCATCCGCCGTGCCACCCTCGACCTGGATCGCCTGGGTGTCACTGAGGCACGACTCTTCGAGATCGTGCCTGCGGTGGTCAGCGTCATGGGTGAGGCCTATCCCGAGGTGGTCCGCCGTCATGAGCTCGCGCGGGACACGCTCAAGGCCGAGGAGCAGCTGTTCCGCCGCACCCTGCGTAAGGGCCTCGAGCTCTTCCAGCGCTCGCTCGAACGCTATCGGGGAGGTCGGGTGTTCTCGGGAGATGACGCCTTCGATCTGGTCACGACCCATGGCTTCCCCAAGGAAGTCATCGCCGAACTGGCTGCCATCGAGGGATTGGCCATCGATGAGGCGCGCTTCGTGCAGCGCTGGGATGAGCACACCCGCATATCGAACTCCAAGCAGATCGAAGTCTTCACCTCTACCGCCCTGCAGGAGGCGAAGCCCAGGCTCGGAGCGACGCCGTTCATCGGCTATGGCCAGCTAAGCAATGACACCGAGCTGACCCTGCTCGAAGTGGATGGCAAGGACGTCACTCAGGCGCCAGCGGGGTCAAAGGTGCGCTTCGCGCTCAAGGCGACCCCATTCTATGCCGAGTCGGGAGGCCAGGTATCCGACCGGGGCCAGGTCTCCGGTTCCGGATTCACCATCCAGGTGACCGATGTCCAGAAGGACGAGGGGCTGGTCATCCATGCGGGTGAGGTGTCCCAGGGAATCGCCCACCCCGGTGCCGTCGTCGCCCAGGTGGACGCCGCACTTCGTCAGGCGACCACGCGCCATCATAGCGCCACCCATCTCCTACACAGCGCCCTTGGCCAGGTTCTCGGCGATCACATCGAGCAGCAGGGCTCGCGTGTCGAGCCAGGTCAGCTGCGCTTCGATTTCAACCATACCGGGGCGATGACGCGCGAGCAGCTCGAGGCCGTCCAGCAATTGGTGACCAAGGCGATTCGCTCCCGCCATGCGGCAGATATCCGCGAGATGCCGATCGCCGAGGCCAAGGCCGGCGGCGCCAAGGCCCAATTCGGCGAGAAATACGGCGATCAGGTCAGGGTGGTCACTTTCGGCAGCAAGGACGTCTCGCAGGAGCTCTGCGGTGGCTGCCATGTGGTGAACACCGCCGACATCGCCTCATTCCGCATCGTCAAGGAGGAGGCATCCTCCGCTGGCATCCGCCGCATCATCGCCGTTGCCGGAGATGCGGCTCGCCGGCTCGAACAGGATGAAATCGACGTGGCGCAGCGCTGTGCGAAACTGGTTGGATTGGACAAGGTCAATGACGCCGAGGGGATCGAAGCGATCGCCAAGCTCTTCAAGGCGACCCTGAAGGAGCTGCCGGCGCGCATCGAGCAGCTTGCCCGGGAGGTTGCCGATCTGTCGCAGCGACTCGCTGCGCCAGCGGCGACGCTATTGGGGGGGCTAGCCCAGAGAATCGATCAGCTCCAGGATGAGGCCAAACGGCTGCGCAAGATCGACGATCAGCGCAAGTCCCAGGCAGCGTCGGGCGCAATCGATGAACTGCTGAGCAAAGAGCGCCAGGTTGCGGGCATCCCGCTCATCGCCGCACGCATCGACGGCCTTGATGGAAAGGCCCTTCGTCAACTGTGCGACCTTGCCAGGTCCAGGCGCCCGAGCATCTGCGTCCTGCTGATCTCGGCGGTCGTCGGCTCCGATGGCGAGAGCAAGGTGGGCGTGGTGGCTGCGGTCAGTGCGGATCTGGTCGCGAAAGGCCTCGCAGCCGGGGCATTGGTGGCTAGCATCGCTCCCTTGGTCGGCGGCCGCGGAGGGGGGAAGCCCGACTTCGCTCAGGCGGGAGGCACCAAGTTGGCAGGTATCGCCGATGCACTCGCAGCCGGTGAAACGTGGGTGCGTCAACAGGCACCGCAGGGCGAAGGACTGCAAGGATCCCAGGGCTGAGCCCGGACAAGCATCTTTATGGCGAAACGTCACGACTCTTCGACCGACCGATTCAACAAGGGGGACGGCAGCGATCGCCATCGCGAGAGCCGGGGCGGTCAACGCCGCAAGACGCTCTTCAAGGGCGTCTCGGTGGTTCCTGGCATCGCCATGGGGACGGTGCGCCTCAAATTCCGCCAGACTCAGGTCCTCTCTGACAGGACGATCACGCCGAAGGAGGTCGAGCGCGAGCACGAGCGCTTGATCGAGGCGGTCCGCCTGTCGAAGACGCAACTGCTCGAGGCGCGGGCCAAGGTGCAGAAGGAGATCGGCGAGCTCGAGGCGATGATCTTCGATGCCCATCTCGCCATACTCGAGGACCAGAACTTCCTCAAGAAGATCCGCGCCCAGGTCGAGCGCGACCATAAGCCGGTCGAGGTGGTGGTCGCCCAGATCGTCGAGGGCTACTACCGCGCCATGAGCATGGTGCAGGACGAGCACCTGCGCGAACGCTCTGCGGACATCCGCGATGTCGGACGCAGGCTGCTCGACAACCTAGCGAAACTGCAGAATCCCGGTGAGGAGTACATCGAGGCGGAAGAGACGCCGAGTCGGGAGGTCGACATCATCTTCGCCCGCGAGATCCTGCCCTCCGACCTGGTCACCATCGAGCACCGCCATTGCCAGGCGGTGATCTGCGAGACCGGTAGCGGCAGGGGGCATGCCGCGGTGATGCTGCGGGCGATGAACGTCCCCTCGGTGATGGGCTTGGAGGGCCTGGCGGAGAATCTCAGCGACGGCGATTTCGTCATCGTGGATGGCTCGGCCGGGACCGTCTTCGTCAATCCCAAGAAGGACGTGGTCGAAAGCTTCGCCAAGACCAAGCGCGAATTCGAGCATTACAAGACCATGCTCAAGGGGGAGGTCGACCTCCCTGCGGTGACCACCGATGGCCATGCCATCACCCTGCTCGCCAACGTCAGCAAGCATTCGGACATCGATCTCGCCAAGCTCTACAATGTCGACGGCGTCGGGCTCTATCGCAGCGAGTTCCACCTCATGGTGGGCAATACCTATCCCGATGAGGAGGAACAGTACTGGATCTACCGTGAGGCGGTCGAGCGTATGGGCGGGAAGCCGGTGACGATCCGGACGATGGATATCGGTTCCGACAAGAAGCTGCCGTACATCAAGCTCGAGGACGACGACACCCATGGACTCGGTCGGCGCTCGATCCGCCTGCTGCCGGAGCTCGAGGAGTACCAGCTCATCCAGCTGCGCGCGATCATGCGGGCAAGCGCCCACGGTCCGATCCGCCTGATGTGGCCCTTCATCACCAGCCTCGAGGACATCAGGCTGGCGAAGCGGCTGGTGCGGACTGCGCGGCGCGATCTCGAGATCGCGCGCAAGAAGTTCGATGCCGACATCCCGATCGGGATGATGGTCGAGGTGCCAGCGGCGGCACTGTCGATGGACAAGTACATGCGAGATGTGTCCTTCTTCTCGGTCGGGACCAACGACCTGACCCAATATGTCTGCGCCGCCGACCGCAATCACGCCGATGTGGCCCCCTGGTACAAGGGCCATAATCCGGGCATGCTGGCTATCCTGAAGATCATCGTCGATTGCGCCAAGGCGCACAATAGCGACCTCACCATCTGCGGCGAGATGGCCGGGGACCCCTTCTACACCATGTTCCTGCTCGGTCTTGGCGTCACCAAGCTGTCAATGCCAGCGCCCCAGGTTCCGCTGGTCAAGAAGATCATCCGCTCGGTCAATCTCAGTGGCGCGCAGAATCTCACCAATCGCGCTCTCCAGTTCACCTCGACCAGCCAGATCCGGGAACTCTTCGCCACCACAGTCCAGCAGATCCTCGGACGCGATCTCGGCGGGTGGTCCCGTACCACGGAAGAGTAGCGGACGGCGATGCAGGACCTTCGCCTCGCATCTGCGCAGCGATGCCAGATCTTCAGCTTGTGAACAGTCATATCACGCACCCGAGCGGACAGGACAATGGACCAGCGAACCAGGAATCTGATCAAGGCCTTCATTTCTGCATATGGAGATCGGCCGACCCTAGGCGTTCGTGCGCCCGGACGGGTCAATCTGATCGGAGAGCATACCGACTATAACGACGGCTTCTGCCTGCCGATGGCGATCGAGCGGGACGTGCGCATCGTCGCTCGCCCACGCAAGGATGCGACCATCCGGGTGCTCTCGCTCGAGCAGGGTGGCGGCTTGGTGGAATTCGACACTGGGCTCAACATCCCCAAGGCCTCCATCGCTGAGCTGCGCTGGGCAGATTACGTCAAGGGCTGCGTCCAGGTGCTGTGCGAGGAGGGTATCCGCGTGCGCGGGGCGGATCTCGCCATCACCGGCGATGTGCCCCTGGGCTCAGGTCTCTCCAGCTCGGCCGCCCTGGAGGTGGCCACCATCCATGCCGTGCTCTCCGCTTCCAGGAAGGCGTTGCCGGCTGAGCGCATCGCCACCCTGGCGCAGCGCGCAGAGAACCGCTATGTGGGAAACAACTGCGGCATCCTGGACCAGCTGTCCAGCGCCTGCGCGACCAAGGGCAAGGCGATGCTGATGGATTGCCGTACCCTCAAGCTGCTGCCGGCATCGCTGCCCAAGGGGGTCAGCGTCGTCATCGCCGACACCGGCAAGCGCCGGGGCCTGGTTGACAGCGAATACAATCAGCGGCGCCAGCAATGCGAGGCGGGGGCGAAGGCCCTGGGCGTATCCCATCTGCGCGACGTGACATTGCATGGCCTGTGGCATGCCAGCGTTAAGGCCCGCATCGACCAGCAGACGCGCCGGCGCTGCGAGCATGTCGTCGCCGAGAATGGCCGGACCCAGGCGGCATTCGCCTGCCTGCAGGCTGGCGATGCGCCGTCTTTTGGCCAGCTGATGGACCAGAGCCATGCCGACCTGCGCGACAAGTTCGAGGTCACCTGCCGCGAACTCGACGATCTGGTGGCGATCAGCCGTTCGTTGCCTGGCTGTCTAGGCAGCAGGATGACCGGGGCCGGATTCGGCGGCTGCACGGTGTCGCTGGTCCAGGATCACTGCCTGCCAACCTTCGTACCGGCGGTCACTGCCGGCTACCGGAGTCTGCATGATCTCCCGGTCGCCGTCTACGTGACCAGAGCGGCCCCAGGGGCCGGCCGGCTGGTCCTGCGGTGATGGCCACCCTGGCGTCAGCACCAGGAGCGGCTTGGATGCCCCATGGCTCCGGCAGCACGCCAATCCGGGTGCCCCATGGTGGATGACCGTCCTATCACGCCGGTGGGCGAGCCGATCAGCGAGCCGCCCTGGTACCAGGGCGGTCTGCGGTTCACCTGCACCCAGTGCGGCAACTGCTGCACCGGGGACCCGGGCTTCACCTGGGTGAGCGACGGCGAAATCGCGGCGCTTGCCAAGCGTCTCGGCATCGACGGCGATGCCTTCCGGAGGCGCTATACGCGCACGGTCTGGCATTCAGGCGCGAAGCGCTTCTCCCTGGTCGAGAACCGCGGAGGAGATTGCGTGTTCTTCAAGCGCGGAACCGGCTGCACAGTCTACGAGGACCGGCCGCGGCAATGCCGCACCTGGCCATTCTGGCAGCGGGTGATCGACGAGCCGCAGGAATGGGCCGATGCGGGACGTGGATGCCCGGGCATTGATCACGGCGCTCTGCATAGCGCGGCAGAGATCACCGCCATCGCCGCCGACGATGGCTTGTGAGCCGCTGCTGAACCAGCGACCATCGCGTGCGTCGCTGTGGCTTGCACTAAGCTGGGGTGGCAGGATGAACCACGGACGATGCACAGAATGCACAGCAGCGGAACTCGCCGGCTCCCCCATTCCTCATGGGGTCATACGGACCGCCCTTCGGCGGCCTGCGGTTACGCCGAGCCTCCCGGGGCATGGCAGCCGCACACCGCCCGGGTGGTGGACATCGCGCCGCCGCTCGCGATCTGGATTTCAGTGGGGCAGCGCCAGCCGACGTGTTCGCCGCACGTCGTGCTGGCCGTGGAGCCGGTGGTTGTGGTGCTGTGTGCGAGCGGCAGCATGTCAGCATGACAATCTGCACGTCCACCAGCTTGCACCTGCGGGGGTGACCGCACATGGGTGAGAGCGACGAGGATTTGGTGCTCAAGGCCCAGCAGGGGGATCGCCAGGCATGGAATGCCTTGTGTCAGAGGCATGCGCCCCGGCTGGCTGCCTACCTGGGAGGGCGCCTGCGTCGTCCCGCGATCATCGACAAGCTCGTGGCGGACGTGGTGTCCGGCGCCTGGAAGCACCTTATCGATCTCCAGCGCCCGGGGGATTTCCCGGCCTGGTTCAGGCGGGTCGGCGGAAATCTCACGCTGCAATGGTGTCGCAAGCATCCTGAGGAGCCGCTCGGCGAGGCCTTCCCGTTCGAACGGTGTGGCGGTGATGAAGCCTTGCACCAGCGCATGGACAGGCTTGATATCGCGCTGGCGCAGCTCAGCGATGCACAACGGATGGCGTTGGAGCAGCACTTCCGGGGCGGAATGGATGTTACCGCCCTGAGCGAGGCCCTGCATCTGGATGCGCCTGCGGTTCAGGCGCTGCTCGACGACGCCCTAGTGGCACTCGATCGGCTCCTCGGCCCCGTGGGTCCCTGAGCTGTGCGCTGGGGTCCGGCGCTGTTCACGTGCATGGCAATCCATCGAGTCTGGGGTGCCGAGGACCCCACCGTGGAAGCGGCCATCGAGGCCATGGGCAATGGCCTGCCGGCGCAGAGCGTGCAGCTGCTGCAGTCGCTCCCGGATCATGGGCGTGTCGGCATCGCACGCCTGACCTTGGCGAGGGCGTACCTGGCACTCGGTCGTGGCGAGGATTCCCTCCAAGCGCTCGGTGCAGCTTCTGGGATGAACTGGATCGCGGACTGGCCGGTCCTGCACCGGGGAACCGCCGAACAATGCGCGGGGGAGGCGCTGATCCTCACCGGCGATGATCGGCGTGCTCGCCTCTGCCTCGACCAGGCCTGCCGGCAGTCGGGTTCGGTGGCTGTCGATCGCTGCCTGGCCCTATTGTCGGAGCTCTGCCGTAAAACTGGCGATCCCAAGGCCGCCACCGACTACGCGCGGGTGCTCTGGGAGGAATGGCCGCGCAGCAGCTATCGCGGACATGGCGGCGTCCTGTTGGCCGAGCTGATTGCAGCACAGCACCCCGACGAGGCGCGCGCGATCCTCGCGGGCGTGCGTTTGATCGACACTCTCGCGGAGGCCGACCGCCTAAGGGCGGCCGAGCTGCTGTGCAGTCTGCTGCTGGACAAACGGCCAGGCGCATGCCTGGTGGTCGCCGAACAGGAGGCGCGACGACTCCCGTCACCCGGCCAGCTGCCGCTCTATCGCGCCCTGGCAATGTGTGCACTCGATCCACAGGAGGGCCTGCGTACGCTGCAGGCACTGAGCGGCGATCTGCGCACCACCCCGACAGCACAGGCGGCCCTGGAGCGTTTGCGTGCCGCACCAGTGCACCAGGCCGATGTCGGCATGATCATCGAACGCGCCCATGCCGAAGCAGAGCTGGGCAGAGCGGATAGGGCGCGCACTTTGCTGCTGCCCTTGGCGACGGATCAACCAGCTGCGCTGATCGCACTCTCCGACGTTCCTGGCACCGACATGGGCGCATTCATCGACAGCCCCGCCGCCCGCAATCCCATGGCAGCCCTGGCGTTGGGTCGCGCCCTGGTGGTCGCGGACCGGGCTGCTGACGGCTGGACGCTGCTGCGCCGGATTCTGAGCGCCTACGATGCTGGGCAGGCTGCTGGCTTACCGCTGGCGGATCTCCTCACCTGGGCAGGGCGTGCCGCCGAAGCAGTGGATCCCCAGGCGGCCGCTGCACTTCGTCAGCGGCTGCTCAGCTTGGACCAGCCCGGGCAGGCGACCGGCCAGGCGTGGTGCGACGAGGCTGAGCGGCGGAGCCGGGAAGGGGGAGATGCCGAGGCCGCCTGGGAGCGGGCGGCCCATCTGCTCCCCCAGGATCATCCCTGGGCCGCGGCGGCGGCATGGCGGGCTGCTCGCAATCTGGTCGACCAAGGTATCCGGCTGGCCGATGCGCGACGCCTTGTCGAAGTGCCTGCCTGGGCAGGATCTGACGTCGATCAGCTGCGCTGCCGCTTCCTGTTGGCGCAGATTGCAGAACGTACGGGCGATAGACAGGCGGCCCTGCGTGCGGCAAACAGCCTGTTACCCCTCGCTGACGCCACGCAACTGCCTCGTTTGCAGCAGTTCATCGCCCGCTTACTTCCCGGGAACTGAACGGCAAGTGTCGGGATTGACCGGTCCGAGGGGGCTCGGTGTGGCGCAAGGCGTTGCAGGGTCAACTTGTCGTGGCCGCAGCTAACCTTTGACAGGCCAATCGGCAGCCCATATGGTCCACGTGGACTCCCTGCCATAGGAGCAGACAGTGCCGAGGTTACCAACGACGAGCGCCATCATGGCAACGGGTTCCTTTGGGGTCGTCAATCATGACGTTCGCACAAGTACGGTCAGTCAATGGTCCCGTCTGCCGATTAGCTCCGATGTCCAGGTAATGGCGTCATGATCCTGATTAATCTCCTGCCACCGGAACTCCGCCGGCGCCAATCGGGTGTCAGCCCAGTATTCGCCAGCGTGGTGGGGGGCGGCATTGCCTGCCTCCTGCTGGTGATCCTGTACAGCTGGATCCAGTTCGTCTGCATCCCCAATGCCATCGCGACCAAGGCTAAGCGCGACGAGGAGCTCGCCGCCAAGACCGCACTCGCCGATGCCGTCCGTGAAATGGAGAAGAAGATCGACGAGAACCGGCAGCGGCGCAACAAATTCTACAGCCTGCTCGCCAAGAAGGTCTATTGGGCCCGTACGCTGGACGAATTCGCCAATCTTCTCAATGGCCCGTGGAGCCTACCTGGATTTGACGTCCGCTGTACCGATCTCAACATCACCGAGGCCCCGGGAGCCGGTGGCGGCCGAGGACCGGTCCAGGACGAGACCGTGGCGTTCTCCGTCAGGTGGAACTACAAGCTCATCGGCAAGGAGCGCATCCGCGCAGGTGACTACATCAATTCGTTCTTCAGTACGATCAAGAACAGCAAATTCTGGAAGAGCCAGGGGTTTACCGGGAAGCCCGAGGAGACGTATCGGGGTGATACCCCGAGGACGAACCAGAGCATCCAGCGCATGATCATCGAGGGCACCCTTGAGTGGCAGCGGGTGAAGGTGATCAAAGACAAGATTCTGGCGGGGAGATGACATGGCACTTCGCGCCTTCAATGATCTGAACAAACGCCAGCAGCTCGCCATCCTCGCCGGGGTGCCTTCGGCGGTCGCCTTGCTGCTGATCATCTTGATATACCGCGCCTTGGGCGTGCTCGGGCCGGACCAGCAGGATCGCATCCCCTCGTTCATGCTGCGCAATCTCCCCGGCAATATCTGGTCGACGATCACCGATACCGAGGCCCAGATCGCCACCCAGCAGGCCGAGATCGACAAGGGGCCGGCGATCCAGAAGGAGATGGAGGGTCTTGAGGCAGATATCAAGGCGGCCCGCGAGCGTCTACCGCTGGAATCCGAGAAGATCGACATGCGCCTGCTGATCGAGAAGCTCGCCCGTGACATCCCGAGCGACATCGGCAATGTCCAGGTCAACTCCGTGCGCATCATCGAGGAGGCCCCGGCTTCGGCTTCGCGGTCAGGCACCGGCGATGAGACGCAGAAGGTCACCTATCTGACCGAGCTGACCGGGGACTTGAACGGCATCATCAAATACATCGACGTGATCGAGAAGAATCCCCGATTCATGACCGTCAATTCGATTCAGATCAGGCCCGGAAGCGTGACCTTGGATGCAGAGAAAAAGCTCTTTCTCACGCCCCATACTGTTAGATTGAGCCTAAGCACGTTCGTCTACAATCCCCAGACCGGCAAGGGGAGGTAGACGATGGCTCTGAATGCGAGAATCGTCCTCCTGATGGCCATGATCGCTGGCGTGTCGGCTGGCGATGCACCCGTTCCTTCTCCTGCTCCCGGAGCCGCGCCGGCTGTGGCGCCGAAAGCCAAGGAGGCGGATGCCTTGGACCAGCTGGCGGAGGAGGAGCGCTGGACCTTCGAACCGCAGTTCGGTCGCAAGGACATCTTCTACGACCTCGAGGCCATCCTCTCGTTGCCGAATCCCGAGATCGCGCTCCCCGAGGTGACCGGCAAGAAGGACAACAATGACGTCGCCGAGATCGAGGCGCTGCGCGCCTTCGGCAAGCAGGAGCTGAGCCGCATCGAAGGTGTCGTGCTGGGGCGCAAATGGGACGATGCGCTGAAGTACTGCGAGCTCGCCCTCAAGAAGCTGCAATCCCACGCCGACGATGCCGCCATCGCCGCCATGGTCGAGAAGATCAAGCGCTACCAGACCCAGGCGGAGGAAGCCAAGATCTACGAGGAGGCCCAGGCCAAATTCGACGCCCTGGGTCTGCGCATCGAGGGTATCCTGTGGTCGGCGACAGGCAGTCTGGCGGTGATCAGTGGCGAGCCGAGAGCGCGCGCCATCAATGACCGTGTCAAGGATTGCGTGATCATCAGCATTGATACCAATCGCGTCGATTTCCTGTTCCATTACAACCGTCGACGATTCGAATTCCAACGTTACGTCGGCGAGGACGTGACCCCCGGCTTTAAATCCAAATAGCGAGTCAGACCATGCACCTTCGCCACTTAGTGATCTCCAGCCTCGCGGCGCTCTCCCTCGGGGTTCCCGGTGAGGGCCTGTTCGCTGCGGACAGCGGCACGAATGCCCCGGGAGATCAAGGCCAGCTCATCACCCTTGAGACCAGCGACAAGCCGCTCGAGACGGTGCTCCAGTGGATCAGCCGGCGCGCCATGGTGAACATCGTCTGCAATGAGGCCGAGCAGCCCAGGATCACCCTACGTTTGGTCAATGTCACCTGGCAGGAGGCCATCGAGCAGATCGCATCGCGCTACGACCTGGTGATCGAGAAGCATAGCGATCGCGTCTGGCAGCTGACCAGGCCACCCAAGGTGCGCATGGAGTTCCAGGATGCGCGACTCACCGTCATCCTCGAGGCCCTCGCTCGGCAGGCGAACGTCAACATCGTCATCAGCGATGATGTCGATGCCAATCGCCGGCTGACCATGACCCTCAACGGCGTCCCATGGCGCGAGGCTCTGGATGTGATCGTGCGGGCTACCGGTTATGCGTGGGTCGAGCAGGAATATTCGATCGTCCGCGTTGTCTCGCCGGACAAGCTGCAGAAGGATCTGCATACCAAGATCTTCCATCTCAATTACACCACGGCAGCCGATCTCGCCAAGGTGGTCACCGCGACCATGAGCGCTGATGGCAAGGTCATCACCGATCTGCGCTCCAACAGCCTGATCCTCACCGATACCCCGTTGTCGCTCGAATCGGTGACCAAGATCATAGCTGCGCTCGACTCCCGTACCCGCGAGGTGCAGCTTGAGATGCGCTTCGTGACCTTCTCGAATTCCGATTCCCAGAGCCTGGGCTTCGACCCGATCAACGCATCTTTCAACCTCAAGGGTATCGGCAATCTCGCTGCCTCCTTCACGCCGACCTCCCCGACATTCGGTGGCGGCCTCAACTTCGCCAACAACGGGGGCACTGCGGGTGCGCCACCGAACAATCCCAGCAGCTCTGGCCAGTTCAGCGCCGATTTCACCTTCGAGGCGCTTTCGCAGCTCGAGAGCACGGAGATCCTCCAGGCACCCCAGATCCTCACCCTGGACAACCAGCCGGCGAAGATCCTGATCGGTACCGAGATCCACTATGCCCAGACCACCATCACCCAGAATCCCAATGGCTCCGGCTCGCTGATCACCCTGCAGGAAGCCTCCACCAGCCCCGTGCATGATGGCATAACCATCAATGTCACGCCGCACATCACCAGCGACGGCTTCGTCTCCATCGATCTGTCGGTAACCAACGACCTCAACAGCTTCGTGACCTACACCAACGGCCAGAACGTCAATTCCTCGAATTACGCGACCATCCAGCTGCCGACCCTGAGCAAGACCGAGGTCAAGACCTCGATCATGGTCGCCGACAGCAAGACGGCGGTCATCGGCGGCATCCTGAACAATGAGGCCGATGAGACGAATTATCAGGTGCCGCTGCTGGGTTCGATCCCTGGCCTCGGCTGGCTGTTCAAGAAGCGCATCAGCTCGGTGACGCAGCGCAACCTCACCATCTTCATCACTCCCCGCATCATCCAGACCACTCAGGAGCGCAGCGAGTACGAAGAGAACAAGCTGCGCGTGCGCGAGCGGTTATCTGGATTGAACCTTCACCCGACCACTGGCGAGCCGAACCGTACCCTCGGCAGCGAGCCGTAAGCGCCTGCATCGGCTGAGGTTCGCCGTTGTGCACCTGCCCGTGCTTGTGCAAGTGCCAGTGCATGAGTAGCATGGCACATCGCCCAGTTGCAGGCCTGCGCTCCTTCGTCCCATAGGGTCCGAAGCGTGCGGCGCGCCGCCTGGGCCCAACACGTTGGCTTGGCATACCTGCCGCCACCACCTCAGATCGGACTATTCGATGGGTTCCCATATCCTCATGAACGTACTCGACGAGCAAGAATTGCGCGTCGGTGTCATCCGCGACGGCAAGCTCGATGCGCTCATCCACGAGCGCATGGGCGAAGGCCAGCATCTCGGCAACATCTACAAGGCGCGCGTCGCCAATGTCGAGCCCAGCCTCGACGCTGCATTCCTCGACCTGGGAGGCGGCAAGAACGGCTTCATCCATATCGATGAAGTCATCCACGAGAAGGGTTCGAACGCGCGCATCGAGCAGGTCCTGCGTGCTGGTCAGGAGATCACCGTCCAGATCACCAAAGAATCGATCAAGGATAAGGGGCCATGCGTGAGCATGTACCTCAGCCTGCCTGGCCGCTATCTGGTGATGATGAATTCCGAGCAGGCCAAGGGCGTTTCGAAGCGCATCGAGGACCCCACGGTGCGCAAGCGCCTCAAGAACCTCCTCGCCGCCTTCGAGCCGCCGGCTGGCATGGGCTTCATCGTGCGCACCGCCAGCGCCGATCGCACTGAGGCCGAGATCCGCCTGGACTACGAGTTCCTCAAACGCCTGTGGGCCGAGATCGAGGCGCTGCAGGCTCGAGTGCGGGCGCCATTCTGCCTCTACCAGGAGGCCGACGTGGTGGTACGCACCTTGCGCGACGTGGCCAGCACGGATGCCCAGGCCATTATCATCGACCAGGAGAAGCTCTACGACGAGGCACGGGCCTTTGCCCAGGTCTTCATGCCCGAGCTGTGCGACCGCATCCAGCTGCATCGGGAGGAGCTGCCGCTCTTCACCTATTATGGTCTCGAAGAGCGCATCAGCACGATCTACGATCGCAAGGTCCAGCTGCCTTCTGGCGGCACCATCGTCATAGAGCAGACCGAGGCGCTGGTTTCGATCGACGTCAACAGCGCACGCAATCGCGAAAGCGGTGACGTCGAGACCACGGCCCTGATGACCAATCTGGAGGCCGCGGCAGTGATCGCCCAGCAGCTCGTCCTGCGCGATCTCGGCGGACTGATCATCATCGATTTCATCGACATGGAGAATCGCGAGCATCAGCGGCTGGTTCAGTTGGCGCTGCGCCGGGCGATGGCTACCGACAAGGCGAAGATCCAGGTTTCGCCGATGTCGCGCTTCGGCCTCGTCGAGATGACCCGCCAGCGCACGCGCCCCAGCCACAAGCTGGTGGCCTCGGCCGAATGCCCGTACTGCGCCGGCACGGGCTCAATCAAGACCCCCGAGACCTTCGAGATCGACTGCATGCGGGCCATTCGCCAGTCGCTGAGCGGGAAGAACATCGCCCGCCTAGAGGTGGTAGTGCCGCAGGAGCTGGCCGTCAGCGTCCTGAATGCCCGCCACCGCGAGCTGAGCGAGATCGAGGAGCGCAACGATTGCCGCATCGTCTTTACCGGCGATGCCGCGGTTAAGGCGCGCGAATTCCGCTTGGTCCCCACCGCCCGCAAGGGCGAACGTCGCGAGCGCGGGGAAAAGCCGGTCCGTCCCAGCCTGCTGGCGCCCCTGATGGTGGAGCAGGCCAAGGCCATGGCCCTGGCGAAGGAGCTGGCGGGGATGAAGTCGGAGGATCTGGAGCGCGAGCTGGAGACCGGTATCCCCGCGGGCACCCCAGCTGTCGCACCGGCCGCCGCCCCGGCTGCCCCGGTCGCCGCCCCGGTCCGTCAGGCGCCAGCGCTGTGGGAGGATGCCGCAGTGCTGCGCCGGCTCCTCTTCAGCCCCAATGCGCCGATGGCGGCACAGGTGGTCCGTCCGGTACATGAACTTGCGCATCAGCGGACCCCCGCTAGCATTCCCGACCCCCGTTCGCGGAGGCGGCGTCGCCGGTAATCCGGTCGCCCCTTCCCTTTGCCGCAGTGGAGTTGCCCATGTACGCCGTGATCCTTGACCGTGGCCGCCAATTTCGCGCCACCACCGGTGAGAAGCTCACCTTGGACCGTAATGAGATCGAGGTCGGAGGCACCGTCGACATGCCGGTCCTGCTGCTGGCTGATGACAGCGGTGTGCGGGTCGGATCGCCCTATGTCGCTGGTGCGAAGGCGGTGGTGAAGGTCCTCGCCCACCAACGCGGCCCTAAGGGCATCGTCGGCAAGTTCAAGCGCCGCAAGCATAGCCGCCGGCGCCATGGTTTCCGCGCCGAGCATACCATCGTCGAGGTGGTCTCCATCAGCGGATGAGCTGCCTGCCCCTAGGGGGCTGACGCTGCGCTGGTTCGAGCGGCTATTCGCAGCTGCCAGGTCGCCCACGCCAGATCGGCTTGGCGGTGGCATGTCAAGCACCGTGTTTGACTCCAGGCCCATGCTCGTGGCATGGCGTCCGAGACTTTTACGCTCATTGCCCGCCTGATGCGCTGGGCGTCCCCCTGGGAGTCTCCGATGTTGCGTCTGCCCCATTCCACCCTGGTGCCGATCCGACGCCTGATCGCAGGCCTCTTCGGCACCCTTCCGCTCATCATGATGCTCATGGGCGGACTCCCGAACGTGGCGTCCGCTTTGCAGATGCAGAATGCCGACCTGGTCTCGCCGGTCACCGGCAACGTCTTCCCGGTCATCGTCGTGCCGGCGAATCAGAACGGTGGAGACACCCTGGCCGACATGGGTGCCGATGATGATGGTTGCCGGCACAGTTCCGGTGCGAGCGAATACGATTACTACGTCGCCACCGACCCCACCAGCTACTTCAGCGCCTTGACCGCTGAATGGGATGAGAAGAGCTCGCCAGCGCGCTTCCGCAGCCCGCTGTCGGCCGATTTCAAGGCCTGGTGCGACAAGCAGTTCAACAGCGATCTCCAGGTCGATATCAACCATGGCTACCAGCTGGCGATCGCCATCGACCGGGCGAAGGGGCTTCCTCCACCCGAACGGTCGACCTTCCAGCTCGGCCAGGGCGACATCTCGATCGAGAAGAAATACCACTTTGCCATCGCCTGCTACGCCAAGCGCAATGCCCATCCGGTGGCCCTCGCCAAGATCGCTCTGATGGGAGCCTGGGCGATCCGCTCGCGCCTCAATCTGGCGATCGCCAACCCCTCCCTGGCGGGTGGCTACGAAGAGGTCAACGACAAGGTCGTCCGCCACATCAAGGAGGGCGAGACCTTCAGCCTGGCGAAGTGGCTGCCGATCTACCGAGACATCTTCGAGAACTCCAGCCTGACCAACGAAGGCTACATGGTCAGCGGCCTGGTCTTTTTCGGTATGGCATTGCGCGATGGCGATCTGGAGGCGTGCCACAGTATTCTCGCCAAGCTCACCGAGCGGCTCAAGGAGGCCAAGGATGGCGAGGTCATGCGCGGTCTGGTGCGCGAACGCGGCCACATGCTCAAGGAGTACCTCGATTTCACCGACCAGGCGTCCAGGTACTTCATGGCGGCGATCGCATCGGAGGAGTTCCCGCGCCAGAAGCTCCCGGTGAACATGCTGGTGGTGGCGGAATGCCTTCGCCGGGAAGGGGATACCGCCAGCCTGAAGCCCGAATCCAAGAACCACGACGAACTCCTGTCTCGGGCCATGGACTGGTATGTCGCGCTGGCGAAGATGCCCGAAACCCAGCCCAAATGGCGTGATGAGTTCCGCGAGCAGGGACGTGCCCCGGGCCCGGATGCGCCCTACGAGGTCCAACTCGGTTGGATTGCCGACCGCCATATCGCCGAGCTCACCAAGCTCGGGATGGCTAGCCCCGGCTCCCCGGTCGGCGTCGACAAAGCGCTGCTGAATGCGATCCTCTTTGAAGGCTTCGGGACGCTGCAGTACCACAACCCTGAATGGAAGCCCTTGTCGGGTGCGACGCAGAGCGATTGCATCATGCTGCTGAATGTCATAGGCAAGGCCCTCATCGACTTCAACTTCCGCACCAATCTGTGGCCCAAGGAGCTGGGCGAGCTGTGGGAACGCGATTTCATCCACGACCGCAATTATGTGAACCGTTTCAACTGTCCAGTGACCGGCAAGCCGTTCGCCTATGTCGAGCCCCAGGCCGACCTCTCGCATCTCGAGGTCAAGACCATCCTGCTCGCCACCTCGGTACCCATCGAGGTGCCCAACATCGGACCGCGCTATGGCGCCTTCCTGCTCAACAACACCACGGTCTGGAGCATCCTCCCTCTCAAGCCGGGTGAGGTCTACAAGGCACCCTGACGGCGGATCGGATCGCGATGAAGCTGAATGAGGTCATCGGCCAGGCTGCGGTGACGCGTCTGATGGCGCGCCTGATCGCGCGTGGGCGCCTGCATCCGGCGCTGCTCCTGGAAGGCCTGCCCGGATGCGGTCGACGGACACTGGCGCTGGCCATCGCCCAAGCGTTGCTGTGCAAGCAACCGCTCTCCGGGGACTCCTGCGGAGGCTGCCCATCCTGCCTGCTGATCGCCGAGGGCACCCATCCGGATCTGGTATCGCTGCCGCATGATAGCTCTGGAGATGACATCGGCGTCGACGTCGTCCGAGCCACGATCGCCGATGCCGTCTACCAGAGCCCGCTGATGGGCCGGCACCGGGTGTTCATCCTCCCGGGCGTCGAGCGCCTGAATGCCGCCGCATCAAACACCCTGCTCAAGGTCCTGGAGGAACCTTCCCCTGGCACCTACATGGTGATGACCACGGATCATGCCGGCTCAGTGCTCAAGACCATCCGCTCCCGCACCCAGCTGCACCGCCTGTCGCCCCTTACGACCGTGGATCTGGAGCGGGTACTGTGCCGGATCGGCGTACCTGCGGACGAGGCGCGCCGGCGCGCGCCGATGGGTGCCGGCAGCCATCGGGGAATCCATGATGGCGATGTCCCGCCACCCTTGCAGGCGATGCTCTCCCTTTGCCGCCAGGGCCTGGATCCGGCACTGGTGATGGAAGTGGTCTCCGGCCTGCCGCAAACGATGCGCGAGGAGGGGGGGATGAGCCTGGCGGCAGAGCAGCGCCGGGTGCTTGGCGAATGGCTGCAGGCCCTGCTGCACGAGCTGCGTCCCGGGCTGCGTACGGCGGAAGGCCAGGTGACCGCCGAGATGATCGAGCGGGTGATGCAGCTGCAGCACGACGTTCGGCTCAATATCAGTCCGCACCTGGTGATCGAAGGATTGGCGCTTGGCACCAAGTGAGGCCAGTGTGCCGAATGTGCCGCCTGCTGCATCTCAGCCGCGGCCGCCATGGGTCAGATCGACGAATGGCTCAAGCTGTGGTTGCAATGCGGGCCACAGGTGCTTCAATTATTCTGCTCCGGAGCTGTAATGGGACGCGATGCACTCCTCGATATGTACCTGAAGGACGTCTCAGGCTTCCCAGTCCTGACGCGCGAGCAGGAGTGTGCGCTGGCGCGGCGGTTGCGCAAAGGCGATCGCAGCGCACGTCAGGACCTGATCCAGTGCAATCTGCGCCTGGTGGTCAGCGTCGCGCGCCAGTACGAAGGCCAGGGGATGCAGATACTGGACGTGATCGAGGAGGGCAACATCGGCCTGATGCGCGCAGTCGAGCGATTTGATCCGGAAATGGAGTGTCGATTCTCGACCTATGCGGTGCACTGGATCAAGCAGGGCATACGTCGTTCCCTGCTCGAGAAGGTCAAGAATATCCGCGTTCCTGCCTACATGGCCGAACTGGTGGCGCGTTGGAAGAAGCTGGTCCGGGAGCAGCCGCATATCACCGATGTCGGCGAGATCGTGAAGGCGCTCAAGTTGCCGAAGGAGAACATCAAGCTCATCCAGCGCATCATCCGCACGGCCCAGATCAACGGCTCCAACCTCGACACCGAGGATGTCTCGGAATTGAGCGGATACTTCGAGGACAGCCATGTGCATGCAGATCCGGAGGCCATGCTCGGTGGACGCGAGGACGTCAGCCTGCTGCAGGCCCGGCTCAATCTGCTGACTAAGCGCGAGGCGGACATCCTGCGCTACCGCTATGGCCTGAATGAGTTCCCAGTGCTCACCCTCGAGGACATCGGGACCATCTTCAACCTCACCCGTGAGCGGGTGCGGCAGATCGAGGCCAAGGCCCTCAAACGCCTGCGCGAGCTGATCCCGACCGAGACAGTGCTCTAGAGCAGCGCGCGGTCGAGCAGCGCGCGGTCGATCGGCATAAGGGCGGCTCGTCGAGCTCCCATCCGGTCGTCAGCCGAGCAGCGGCATCAGAAAGACGTCAGGCAATTGACGAATTCGTGTTCGAGGTAGTCCGTCCAGTTGCCCAGGATCTTGCGCAGCAGCCGGTCGCGGGCCACGGTCTCGGTCTGCGAGCTCGAGCGCAGCTGGATGTGGAAATCCCCCAACTGCCGGCCATCACCGCCACGCGTGGTGGCAGCGTCGAATTCCCCTTCGAGGCGGATCATGCCATCGACGGCGTCGGTGTTGATGCGCAGCTGAAGACGCAGGCGCAAGGTCGGTGAAGCCGGACCCTGAGCCACGCGCAGGCCGAAGTTCGTGCAGCTGCCGGTGATCTGCGGGATGATGGCCTCCAGCTCGGGATCGGCGATCACCTCGATGCTGACCTGATCGAGCAGGCGGATGAAGTTCTCGCGGGCCGTCGACAGGCTGATGGGGGGAGGTGGCAGCAGGCCGCCCGGATCGGCGATCCGGAGATGGGCGATCTTCTCCTCCCGATCGCTGAGCAGCGGCAGCAGCCGCTGGTAGAGCACGGCGCCAGCCGCGATCGGTCTCGCCGCATCGCCGTGAGGCGCGGCCTGCACTGCGGCGATCTGGGCATCCAGCTCGCCCAGGCGCTGACGCAATCCGGTCGCCCATGCCTGGCGGCTGAGCGCCACCTGAACATAGAGGCAGCGCGGGGTGTCAGCCTTGCGGGTGACGCTCAGGCCGGGCAGCTCCAGGTGGTCGACCACCACGCGCGGATGCCTGCCCGAAGCGGAGTCCTGATCGTCGTCATCGCCGTCCTCGTCGCTGCGCTGGTCGCCGGCGATGACGATGTGCAGCTGCTTGGCGATGTCGTGGCGGGCATCGATGATGGCGCGCTCGAGGTCGTGGTGGATATCGGCACCGACGCCATACACGGTATCGAGATCCATCTCCGGGCTGTTCACCCAGGCTGGCATGCCACCGTCATCGCTATCCTGATTCACCGGTCCTCGACCTGCGCGATACGGGGGCTCGTTGCAGCCGGCGATCACGGTGATCACGGTGATCAGCACGGCCCACGCGACCGCACGTGCCGCTGCCGGGCGCCAGCGTGGAGGGTGCAAGTTCTTGGAATCCATACGGTGGTCCTCTGGACGCGTCAAGGCGTTGTGTGTCACGTCCGCAGTCTAGTGGCGGTATCCCCGGACTTCACCAGGAGGCAATCGTTTTGTCCCATGCCTGAGCCTGTCATGATGCGGCTGCGGCGGCCGGCACGCCGATGGTGGTGATATAGACGACCGCCTGCTCCTTGGGGATGCCGAGCAGATCGGTCACGTGGTCATCGAAGAATCCGCCGATGCCGCTGGCACCCAGACCCTCAGCGAGTGCGGCGAGATCGAGGCGCTCGCCGATAATCCCGGCGTCGAGATGCAGGTAGCGATAGGCCCGTTCCCCCTGGCGCTTCACTGCCCGTGCCAGGTCGGTGGTATGGAAGATCACCGCCGCCGCATTGCCGCCAAGTTCCTGGCCGAGGCAGAGGAATTGCACCGAATCGCGTGCGCATTCGGCCTTGATCAGCCGCAGCTCCTGGCTGTGCGGAGCGAAGTAGTAGACCCCGGTGGCGATGCCATCGACCGCGAGGATGGCGACGAAGGTCATGATCAGGCTGTGGTCGAGTGAGGCCTGATCGCCGAGTCCGAGGCGCTCGGGGTAGTAGCCATAGGCGAGGATGCGTGCGAGCTGCTCCAGCGCGATGGAGGCTCGGCGGAATTCCCGCGTGCTGCGCCGATGCAGGATGGCGGTGAGCGCCTGGTCGCTGAGCGGACTGCGCGTCGACGGGATGCCGAGGGCCACGCCGCCGCGTTTGCCATAACGGATCTCGAGGTCGTCTGCCTGGTCTTCGCCGCGGGCGATCAGGGCTGGACGCTCAAGCGGCAGGACGCTGTCGCCATGCAGACGCTCGATCAGCTGACCGTCGCTCTGGGTAGCGTTGACCGAGCTCGGCAGGCAGGACCAGGCCGGACGTTCGCAGCTCCCTCCTGCATTGATGGCCAAGACGGCGAGCGCGCCTTCAACCTGGGAATCCAGGCGCAGGAGGGCGTTGAGGCGCTCATCGCAGAAGGCAGCGGTCAGGTGCAGGCGCAGGGCGAGGGCATGGGCGGCGAGCGCGACATTGCCGATCACATGCCCGGTGTCGAGCAGGATGCGGCGGTAGGCGCGATCGCCATAGCGCCACGAACTGCGCTGGAACAGGCCGCTGAGCACCAGGCAGGCGGGCGCAGCATGCACGGCGGCATTGTTGTAGCAGGCGGCATCGAGGGCGTCGAGCAGCTCGAGGCCGCCCCACAGCGGGACCAAGTGGTGGTGACGCGGGTCGTAGCCGTAGAGGCCGGATGCAATGCCATTCCAGGAGCGGATCAGGACGTAGAGTTCAGCCGGGTAGAGTCCGCCTGCTGACGGGGCGGCGCGCAGATACAGCGGTCGCGGCTGCGCCGGGACGACACCGGTGATGCCATAGGCGAAGAAGATCAGCCGGCTGAGGCTGGCAAGCCCGATGCCGCCGGTGTCATCGACGAGGGCCTCATTCGACGCGGGTGCCCCAGTGAATGGATTGGGATCGAAGGGGAGGAAGGGGGCCAGGCTGACCGGCTCGGGACAGTCGTAGTCCTTGTACGGCAGCGGCTGGCTGGACCAGTCCAGACCGGCGTGCTGGCCGATAGTCTCGGGGTGGTACTTGGTGGCCTGATGGTAGGTGATGGCGGTCGACATCTCAGGGGCGTGTCCCAAGCCATGGCCGGATGGGGAAGGTGCGTTCCTGCTCAATTGGACGCCGCGTCGGCAGCCATGCGCGGCGCCTCGGCGTAGCCGGGGGAGCGATTACTGTTGCGCCTGCTGCGCCTGGACCGCCGCCTGCTGTTGGACCATGCGACCGGGCTCGAAGGGGATCAGGGGCAGGTTGGCGTGCATGCACAGGTTGTTGATCTGGGCCATGATCTTGCCGGTCCCGAGTACCATCAACGACTGGAAGAAGGGATGGTCTGAGCCTGTCTTGGGGTCGAAGGCGGCATCGGTGGTGAAGAGGAAGCGCCAGCCGCCGCGTGCAAAGGGCTGCTCGCCCTTGCTGTCGGCCTTCTCCTTGCCGAGGAACAGTGCGAAGGCGGCCACCGCCGTATGCATCGTACCATCAGGGCTCGAGGGGAGGAAGTGCAGCTGGCCTGCAGCGCGGATCTCGCCCAGGGCCTCGCGGGTCGGAGGCTGCTGGAGCAGGATGCCATCGAGGAAGTCGCGGCTGATGTCGAACTGCATGGGGGGTCCTTGGGCAGATGGCGGGTCAGGGGGACCCGGGAGGAAGAACGCTAGCGGTTCGTCCGGCGCGGGCAATGGCAGGAGTGATGCGGTCGCCATCCCCGTCATTGAGGCGCAATGGCGTTGCTTCTGAGACATCTGCCACACAATCCGCGCCTCGACCACGGGACCTCTGACCTCCGGCTGCGCTGGTCGAACAGCGGTTCCAGCCATGGTCAGGTAAGGTTCAGGAGTCGGTTTCGTCCAGAGGCATCGATAATCATCCTTATGCTATCGCCGTCCTACTTAGGAGGTTGAATGTCAGATCCGATCGTTGCTGCCGCCCCTGCGGGCGCACCCCCTGCCCCTGCGGCAGGCGACCTGCTCATCCGCGCCGAGGGCCTGAGCAAGTACTACGGTGATTTTACTGCGATCCGGGACGTGAGCTTCTCCGTCCCACGCGGTTCGGTCACCGCCTTCCTCGGCCCCAACGGTGCCGGCAAGTCGACCACGATGAAGATCCTCACCGGCTTCCTCGCCCCCAGCGAGGGACGCGCGTTCATCGCTGGACACGACGTCGAGACCGACCGCATCGCCGCCAGCTCGGTGCTCGGGTACCTGCCTGAGAATGGTCCGCTCTATCCGGACATGACCCCGGGGAGCTATCTGCGCTTCATCGCCGAGACGCGCGGTATCGGTGGCGCCGCGCAACGTAATGCGCTCGATCGGGTGGCGGCGAGCTGCCGCATCGAAGAGGTCTGGTACAAGGCCATCAGCAAGCTCTCGAAGGGCTTCCGCCAGCGCGTCTGCCTGGCCCAGGCCATCCTCCATGACCCGCAGGTACTGATCCTCGACGAGCCGACTGCCGGCCTCGACCCGAATCAGATCGTGCTGGTGCGCGACCTGGTCAAGGAGTTGGCCAAGTCGAAGACCGTCCTGCTGTCGACCCACATCCTGCAGGAAGTTGAGGCGATGGCCGACCGCGTGGTGCTGATCAGCGAATCTCGCGTGGTCTTCCAGGGAACACCCGCCGAACTGGCAGGCGGACGCACGGTCGAGGAACGGTTCCGCGAGTTGACCAAAGGAGTGGCGGCATGAGTACGTTCCATGTCAATGGCATCACTGCCGTCTGGCGACGGCAGCTGGGCAGCTTGCTGGGCAACCCCCTCGGCTATGTCTTCATCTTCGCCTTCGTGGTGGTCAGCAGCCTCTTCCTCTTCTGGCCGGACTCCTTCTATAGCCGCAATATCTCCGATCTCGGACCGCTCTATGCCGTGATGCCCTGGCTGCTGGTCATCCTGGTGCCGTCCTTGGCCATGGGCGCCTGGTCCTATGAGCGCGAGATCGGCACCGAAGAGCTGCTGATGACTCTGCCCTTGGGCGTCATCGATGCGCTCCTGGGCAAGTATCTCGCCATCGTCAGCTACTTCACCCTCGCCCTGGCCTGCAGCCTGACCAATGTCGTGGTCTTGATGTGGCTCGGCAATCCTGACCTCGGCTTGGTGGCCGCCAACTACCTGGGCTGGTGGTTTGCCGGTCTGGCGCTGGCAGGCGTCGGCCTGCTCGCCAGCGTGCAGGTCAATTCCGTCGCCATCGCCTTCGTCGTCGGTGCCGCCTATGCCGGCATCATCCTCTGGGGTGCGAATGCCGTCGGCTGGTTCGACCCCTTCAATCGCGGTGTGGTCACCATCAGCGGCATCATCAGCTCCCTGGCGGTGGCGACCGCGAGCATCGGCCTTGCGGTGCTCCAGCTCTCCAGCCGCCGTTGGCGTCCGAATTCGACCCAGGTGGTGGTCTCCCAGGTCATCACCATGGTCTTCGCCCTGATCGTCGCGGTGAACATCGCACGCATCTCGAGCCGCCATAACTTCGATGCCGATGTGAGCACTGAGGGGCTCTCGTCCATCAGCCTGGCTTCGTCCGATACGCTCGGTAAGGCCGAGAGCCAGGTCAAGATCGCGGTCTTCATCAGCGAAAACCTTCCCTCCGACCTCCAGCTCAAGGGCAAGGAAGTCGAGGACAAGGCGCTGGCGCTGGGTCGTGCATCGCATGGCAAGGTCGACGTCGAGGTCAGGCACCCCAGCGAACCGAGCGATGCCATCGGCCTGAGCGCGGTGAAGGATTATGGGCTCAAGCCGTTCAAGGCGGTGATCGAGACGGTCAGTGGCCATGAGGAGGAGGATGTGTTCCTCGGCGCCGCGGTGGTCTGTGGAGGCCGCAGCCAGGTGATCGGCTCCTTCGATCCCGGCCTGTCAGTCGAATTCGAGCTGGTGCGCGCGGTCAGCAGCGTTGCGACCCTGCACAAGAAGGTGCTGGGCCTGGCAGCCACCGATCTCAAGATGACCGCGGATTTCGACTTCCAGACCGGGCAGATGCGTCCGGCCTGGTCGCTGATCGATGAGTGGAAGAAGCAGTACGAGATCCGCGACGTCAACCTGGACACCGATGTGGCCAAGGAGATCGATGTCCTGGTAGTCCCCCTGCCGTCGAGCCTGACTGAGCCCCAGATCGAGCACCTGCACAACTACATCTGGAATGGCGGGCCCGCCCTGCTGCTCGAGGATCCCCTGCCGATGTTCTCCAGTCCGCAGCTCGCCCCGAGCATGCCGAAGAAGAGCGCGAGCAACCCCTACTCGCAGCAGAATCCCGAACAGCCCCAGAAAGGCGATCTCAAGCCGCTCTACCATGCACTCGGACTGGAGTTCGACCTCAACCAGGTGGTGTGGTCTGACTACAACCCCAGCCACCAGTTCCGCGGGGTGCTGCGGCCTTCCTTCGTCTGGGTGACGCGCGACCAGAAGGGCGTGTTCGACTCCCCGGTCACCACCGGCATCGATTCCGTGCTCCTGCCGTTCCCCGGCGCGATCATGGAGGCTTCCGACAAGCGCGCCGACCTCAAGGTCAGCAGGCTGCTGCAGACCTGCGAGGGGAGCACCTGGGGCCACACGGCTTTCAGCGAGCACATCACGCAGGGCATGATGGGCATGCAGCCCCGTGAGCCGAGCAAGTACATCCCCGGCGATCCGAGCCGTCCACCCGCCCTCGCTGTCGAGATCACCGGGACCATGGGCAGCGCCTATCCCGAGCCGGATCCCACGGCCAAGCCCGATGACAAGAAGGATGCCGCCAAGGCTGACGAGAAGAAGGATGACAAGATGAAGGGCGACAAGGTCGGCGTCGGCAGCCCCAAGCCCGTCCATGTCATCGTCGTCGCCGATACCGACTTGGCGAGCAATGAGTTCTACGATATGTACCGCAGCGCAGGCAGCCGCCTGCCCAAGGAGGTCCGCGAGCAGTACGCCGAGCTCTTCTCACTGCGCAACGTCCAGTTCCTCGCCAACGCGGTCGATGCCCTGGCCGGGGATTCCGCCTTCCTGGCAGTGCGCAATCGCCGTCCGCAGGCCAGGCCCCTGACCCGGCTCGAGAGCGTCCTGGTCTCGACGGCGGATTACGTGCGCACGAAATCGAATGCCGCGGAATTGGTGGCGGAGAACTCGATCGCCAAGGCGCAGCGCGACTTCGATGAACGCGTGGCGAAGATCGATTCCCAGGAGGGCCTCGATGAGAATGCCAAGGAGCAGCTCAAGGCCAACGTCCGCGCCTCCGACCAGCACAAGCTGGATGACCAGCTGAAGCAGATCGAGGATGTGAAGAACGAGCAGATCCACCAAGCCAAGATGCTGCAGCGGGAGCAGATCAAGCAGGACCGCCTGAGCGTCAAGTTCTGGGCGATCTGCACCCCGGCGACGCTCATGCTCCTGCTGGTGCTGGCGGTGTCCGCCAACCGCCTGCGCCAGGAACGCACCCACATCCCGGCCGCGCGCAAGCGCGCGTCCGCCTGAACCTGCCCATCCGAGATAAGTGAGCCACTCATGAAGCCATTGCCCATCGTGCTCGGCATCGTCGCCCTGGTGACCGCCGTCCCGGCGTGGTCCCGCCCCTCGGCGGCCACCACCCTCTCCGCAGATCTCGCTGGCCAGCTGCTGGTCAAGGGCGGCAAGGAGGTGGCGCCGGAGCAGATCAGCGGCCTGCGCGTGGTGACCTGGGACGACAGCGCCGGGACGGCAAAGCGATTCGAGGTCAAGCGTTCAGGCAACGCCTGGATCATCCCCAGCCACTTCGACTATCCTGCGGATGGGGGTACCCGCGTGGGCAAGACCGCCGGTGGCGTGCTCAATGTGAAGCGCGGCCGTCTGGTGACCCAGGATCCGAGCCAGTACGAGGAGCTGGGCGTCATCGATCCCCTCGATCAATCGTCGGGCATCAAGAAGGGCCGCGGCAAGCGCATCACCCTCTCCGACCAGACCGGCGCAGTGGTGGTCGACCTGATCGTCGGCAACCGTCCCAACGACGGCGATGGCGTGTCGTTCGTGCGCGAAGTCGACAGCAAGGAGGTCTACACCGCGAAGGTCGATGTCGATATCAGCACCCGCTTCGTCGACTGGGTCGAGACCGATCTGCTGAAGCTCAAGAAGGATGATCTGCGCAAGGTGCTGATCGAGGATTACTCGGTCGACGCCGACAAGGGGACGATCAACAAGCGCGGTGAGACGGCGATCGATCGCAAGGATGGGGGAGCTGACTGGAGTGCCGACAGCGCTCCGACCGGCAAGCGCCTGGCCAAGGATGTGGTCGACAAGCTGCTCTCCGAGGCAACCGGCCTGAAGCTCGCTGGCATCCGTCCATTCAGCCTGGAGGATCTGCAGCGTGACGGGTTCTTCCCGCTGGCTGATCAGAATCTCCTCAAGGAGCCCAATGCCCTGGTGCTCAGCCTTGGTGGCCGGCCGTACGCCCTCTACAGCAATGAGGGCCGGCTCGACCTGGTCACCAAGGATGGGCTCGATTACAGCCTGGTGTTCGGCAACGTCTCGGTCGATGATGAGGAAGCCGATCAGTCGCAGAAGCCGGCCCAGTCCAAGGACGCCGCCAAGGACAAGGCTGCCGTCAAGGATGCGGCCAAAGAGGACGGCAAGGACGCCGCCAAGCCGCACAACCGCTTCATGGCGGTGTTCGTCCGCTATGACGAGACCCATGATGATGTCGCCAAGGAGCAGGCAGCAGCCGAAGCCAAGAAGAGCGAGAAGGACAAGGACAAGAAGGACGCCAAGGACAAGCCCACCGGCCGGGAACGCGCCAGCAAGGTCTCAGCCCGCTTCCTCAAGTTCTTCTACGTGATCAGCGACGACAGCTTCAAGAACATGCGTCCCGCCCTCGACAAGCTCTTCGAGGACAAGCCGAAGGAACCGATGGCCGGCAGCACCGGCAAGACCAATCTCCAGTGGCTGGATGAGAACAGCAAGAAGACCGGCATCACCACCACCGCCACCGGCCTGCAGTACGAGATCGTCTCGAGCGGCCCGGCCACCGGCCGCAAGCCTGGACCCACCGATGAGGTGAGCGTCACCTACAAGGGGACGCTGATCGACGGCAAGGTGTTCGACGAATCCGGCAAGAACGGTGGCGGCCCGGCGACCTTCCGCGTGGATGGCGTCATCAAGGGATGGACCGAAGCCCTGCAGCTGATGCGCGAGGGCGACAAGTGGAAGCTCTACATCAAGCCGGAACTCGCCTATGGCGACAAGGGCCAGCCTCCCACCATCGGCGCGAATGAGATCCTCACCTTCGAGGTCGGATTGGTGAAGGTCGTCACTCCAGCCAAGCCGGATGCGGCGAAGCCGGAGGCCCCGGTGAAGAAAGGCGACGCTCCGGCCAAGTCCGAGAATGCCAAGCCGGCGGAGGCAGCTCCGGCGAAATGACCGGACGACGCCGAGGGCGAGCGCCTCGGTGCCGGCAGACGGCAATCCGGTGGCTCGGTACCTGCTGCGGCCCCCCTTGGCGCTGAGCGAGGGGGGGTGCCGCTTCCCCCTGGCTCCAGGCGATGGACACTGGCGATCATGTCGGTGACCTTCATCGGGGATGTCCATGGGTGGAGCAGCCGGCTCGACAGGTTGCTCGCCAAGCTGACGCCACCGTTCCTGTTCGTGGGCGATCTCATCGATCGCGGACCGGACGCGCTGACGGTGCTCAGGCGGGTACATGGCCTGTGTGCCGGCGGTCAGGCGCATTGCCTGTTGGGCAACCACGAATACGCCCTGCTGCGGGGGATAGGCTCGGCGGCGCTCGGTCTGCGCGCCGATGCGGCCTACTATGCCGCCTGGCATCAGCGCTTCGGCGGGGCGGCGGTGCTGCAGTCGTGCGGAGTCGACAGCCAGGACATCGATGGCCTGCGCAAGTCCCTGCACCCGTACCTCGAATGGATGGCCCGCATGCCCTGGATCATGGAGGGACGCGAAGGGAAGCAGGGATGGATCGCAGTCCATGCCGGCCTCGACGAATCGCCGTTGGCAGCGCAGGTCCGGCGGCTGCACGAGGGCTGGCGACACGATGATGGCCATCCAGCTGCGCTGTTCGACAAGCAGCGCGCCTTCCAGGTGCCCGCCGATCTGCCGGAGGAGTGCTGCATTGTCAGCGGTCACACGCCGGTGACCGATGCGGTGATCACGCCCCAGCGCATCCTCTGCGACACCAGCGGGGGGATGCCCGACCGGCCGCTGACGGCGGTGGTCTGGCCCGAAGGGCGCGTCATCTCCTCCGAGTCGTGACCTTGGTCTTCGCCAATCGCAGCACCACGCGGCTGACACCGGTGCCTGCGGCAGCCAGAGCGGCGAGCAGCCGGTGGGCATGGTGCTGGCGCAGCTCGGCCAGCAGCAGGCCCTCGAACACGTCGATGGTCAGCACGCCGCCCCTAAGCTGGACGGGCTTGATCTTGGCGGTCTGGGTCGAGGACAGCACCTCGGCAAGGGCAGTGGCGACGCGTTGGAAGCGGCGCAGACGCTGGATCTCCTCGCTCTTCATCAGCACGTCGACCAGGGCTGACACCGGCATTGCGCGCCGCGGGCCATAATGCGGCTGGGCAGCCGCTGCACGGTCGCGCGCAGGATCGCCATGCGGGAGGGTGGGGGTCATGCCAGCATGACAGCGATGATCGCCGGCGTGCAAGCGCCGAGCTGCCGGGACCTTCCCTGGTGTTGGCGACGCCAGCGGCGATGCATTGCGCGCCAGCTGCACCAGCGTCCAGCCGAGATCATCCTGGTCGGGAGAGGCGATCGAGCACGCCGAGCAATTCGCGCAGATGGAGGATTTCAGCGTCCGGTTGGCAGCTGCTCAGGGCGTCCGAAGAATACATGTTTTCCGTCACCCGCAGGCAGGTGCGGAAGCCGAACTGCCTGGCGCCGACGACATCACGGATCGGGTGGTCTCCGACATGCAGGATCTCGGCTGCGGCGCACCCTGCCTGATCGAGGGCATGCTGGTAATGGCGTGGATTGGGCTTGATCCATCCGACCTCACAGCTGAGGCTGTAGAAGTCGATATAGGGGGACAGGCCATGGCGAGCGAACCAGGATCTGCAGGCATCGCCAGGCCAAGGTACATGCGAAAGGATGCCGATGCGGTAGCCCCGGGCCTTGAGCAGGCTCAAGGCGTTGGCGGAATCGGCGTAAGGGATGACGGTATCGGTCAGCGTGGTGGTGCAGCGTTCCACCGCCAGGCGCAGAGCATGCGGTTCGGCATCCATGCCCCCTGCACCGGCAACCCAGCTGTTCAGCAGCGACTGGAAATCGAATTCGCGGTGCTCGGGATTGTCCTGCATGCTGATCGATCGACGCCACTCCACCCCGAGATCGGCCATGGCGGTGGCGGTGAAATCGGCCCCGACCTGGCAGCCCAGGCGCGCCAGGTCCGCACCCAGGCTGGTGAAGGCCCGCCTCTGGGTCTCCAGATAGGGCATGCCGTAGTTGGCTGCCAAGGTATCGCCCCAGTCCAGGGTGATCGTGCGAATGGCGCGGGTGGGGCGCTTCTGGGGTGGAGCAACGTTGGTGATCATGGTCTACAGTCTCAATCGCCCTGCTCGAGGCCAAATGGAAAACCTCTGCGCCTGCCTGGGCCCAGAGAATAGTAACGGCTATGGGCGAGGTCGATGCGCAATTGGTGCAACGTGTTCTCGATGGCGATCGCTCGGCATTCGAGACGCTCCTGTCGATGCACGCACTTCGGGCGCGCACGGTCGCCCGCTCCATCCTCGGCGACGATCCGGCGGTCGATGATGCCTTGCAGGAAGCCTTCGTGCGTGCCTATGACCACCTCGGGCAGCTGGGCGAGCCGAGCACCTTCCCCGCCTGGCTGAGCACCATCGTCCGCAATGAGGCAGTGACCTGGCTGCGCCGCAACGCCCGGGTACGCAACGTCGGCATCGAGATGGCCGGGGAGCAGCCGCACCAGGAGGCGCGGGCAGAGAACCCCCACCTGGAGGAGTTGCGCACGGCGCTGAGCAAGATCTCGCGGCAATACCGCGAGATCCTCGCGCTCAAGTACGAGGCCAACCTGAACTACGACCAGATCGCCGAGACCCTCGGCCTGTCGCAGGCGAACGTCGAGAAGCGCTTGTACCGGGCGCGCCAGGCGCTGTTGGCGCTGATGCCCGAGCTGGGCGAGCGCCCGATTCCGCCTGAGAGCTGAACGCCGTCGCGTCGCTCCAGTGCATCAGGCCGCCGGTGGCGGCGCCTGGTCCTGGCGTTGGAAGAGCTTGGCGATGTTGCTGCGGTGCTTGATGATGACCAGGGCGGCGACCAGGAAGAGGAACAGTGTCAACGGGATGTTGAGCAGCCCCCAGGGATCGGGGAAGGTCAGCAGATGGGCGAAGGGCATCACCAGCGCGGCCACCACCGATGCGGGTCCGACGGCATTGCCCGGCTTCAGGCGGAACAGCCCATAGCCGATCGCCCATACCAGTATCCAGCTACCCAGGCAGATCGCGGCGACCTTGTAGACCAGGCCGCACAGCACGCCCAAGGCGGTCGCCACCGCCTTGCCGCCGCGGAAGCCGTGGAAGACGGTGAAGCTGTGGCCGAGAATCGCCGCCGCGGCGGTGGCGATCGGCAGCTGGCCGAGCGATGAGTCGGGATGCTGCTCGGCCAGGACGCGGGCGATCAGCACCGGGAAGAGGCCCTTGGCAACGTCGGCGAAGAAGACCGCGAAGCCCCAGCCTTTGCCAAGTACCCGACCGGCATTGGTGGCGCCGAGATTGCGCGATCCATGCTCGCGCAGATCGACGCCCTTGGCCTTTCCAGCAAGCCAGGCGAAGCTGATCGATCCGAGCAGGAAGGTGGCGGGCACCAGCAACCACGCGATCATGGACTGCTCCTCGATGGGCCCCGCCTTGCCCCCGCCCGTGTCGACTCATGGGCGCGGACGCTGCGGTTCATGGCTTGCGGTGGGCACGTGGAGCCCGGCGCTTGTTGGATTTCGGCACGATGAGGTTGGCGCGGCGTTCCGACTTGTTGCGCGCCTGGACCACCTGGCGCTCATCGAGCGAATCATGGAAGACGCTCTCGCGCGCCTTGAACAGGATGCGCAGCGGCACGCGCTTGAACGGCAGACGCTCGCGCAGGAAGTTCTCCAGGTAGCGGGAGTAGCCGGGTTCGATCCAGTCGGTGCGGTTGACGAAGAAGATGAAGGTCGGCGGCAGCGAGTGGACTTGGGTGCCGTAGTAGAGCTTGGTCGGGACCGGCCCAAGCCGCTTGGGCCTCCGCTTCTGCACCGCGGCCTCGATCAGCTGGTTGAGCTCGGAAGTGCTCACGCGTGCCTGGGTCTCGGCATGCAGCTCGGTCGCCAGGCGCAGCGCCTCACCGACATTGTAGCCGTTCAGCGCGCAGGTGAAGGTCACCGGTGCATAGCGCAGGCCGGGCAGGCGGTCGTAGAGCCATTCGGCGTACTGGGCGCGCTTGGCGCCGCCCTGCTCGGCGAGATCCCACTTGTTGATGACGATGACGGTCGGCTTGCCTTCTACCTCGCAGAAGTGGGCGATCTTCTTATCCACCATGCCCACTTCGTCACCAGCATCGAGGACCAGCAGCACGACATCGGCGCGCTTGATCGCCCGTTCGGTCCGGCAGGCAGCATAGAACTCGAGATCCTGCTCGATCTGGTTCTTCTTCCGCAGCCCGGCAGTGTCGATGAGGATGAACTCGCCTTCCGGCCGGTGCAGCGGCACGTCGATGGCGTCGCGTGTGGTGCCCGGCAGGTCGGCGACGATGACCCGCTCCTCGCCGCACAGGGAGTTGGTGAGGGATGACTTGCCGACATTGCGGCGGCCAGCCAGGCAGATGCGGATGCGGCCGTCGAAGGGGACCGGGGCCTCCGGCTGGTCCTTGCGCGCCCCCGGCAGGTCGCCGCAGACCCGCTCGAGCATGTCATGCAGGCCGCGCGCCTGGGCGGCGCTGATGCCGACCGGCTCGCCCAGGCCGAGGCTCAGGAAGGGATAGAGCTCGGGATCGAGGCCATCATGGTCGAGCTTGTTGACCACCAGCACGACGCGTGCTCCCAGCGGCCGAAGCCGCGTGGCGATCTCGCGATCCTGATGCGTGACGCCGTCACGTCCATCGGTCAGGAAGATGATGCGGTCGGCGGTCCCGATGGCGCGCTCGACCTGGCGGTAGACGTCGGCCTCGAGCTTGTGCTCATCGACGATGCCGATGCCACCGGTATCGACTACCTCGAAGCGCCAGCCGTCGCGATCGACCTCATGAAGCAGGCGATCGCGCGTCACCCCGGGGGTCGGATCGACGATGGCGATGGGCTCGCCGACCAGGCGGTTGAAGAGGCTCGACTTGCCGACATTCGGACGGCCGACGATGGCGATGACGGGGAGCGGCATGGGCGATCCGGGTGACGTGGGCGCGGAATGATCGCGGTCGGTGGCGCAAGGGAATGGGCAAATGCCCGGGCCTTAGGGCACCACCGGTGGCGGCCTGCTTGGCGTGCCGGTCGCCGGGAGTGCGCTTACGGGGCCGTCTGCGCGTTTCATCAGCGCCAATGGCAGGGTGTAGCAGGGCAGCTGGTCGAGCAGCGACCACTGCGGCTTGGTCCCTGGTGGCCCGGCGACCTCCTGCATCGCCAACGCGGCGGCCAGGGCCTGGGCTGGCGGCAGGACCTGGGGATCGGTCAGCCAGGCCTCATGGGTGGCATCTGGCTTGCCGCTCAGCAGGCGGGTGAATGGGCCGAGCCCTTCGGGAAGATCGTCGGGCTTGCTCAGGGGGTTGCTCGAGGCTGAGGTGCTGCTGGATTCCGCCTGGCGATGCTGGATCAGCCGGTAGAGGGCGTAGGCGAGCGCATCACGCCGGTACCAGGGGATGGTACCGTCACCCTTGAGCTCCACATGCCGCGGATCCCAATCGAGCTCGGAGAGCGCCGTGGCAGGATCGCCGTAGCCGCGCAGCGCCAGCAGGGCGATTGCCAGTACCGCTTCGCGTGCCGGAACGGTCTGCGAGCGGGCGATGTCGAGGGCCTTCTGCTCGGTGGCGCGATGGAGCTCCTGCGAAGCGTTGGCGGGTGATGCCGCGAGGGCATCGAGGATGCGCGCCCGCATCATCACCGCCGCCACCGGCTCGAAGGCGGCGATCTGGATGAGGTGGTCGAGCGCCGGCCTGATCGGATTGCGTTCGTCGGGGCTGGCGGGGATGGGGCTGGCGAAGCTGGGCCCGCCCGGGTCGTTGCCGGCGAAGGCGCGCCAGCGGATGACCACCCAGTCGGGCGCCTCGATGGGGGTCGGACGCGGCCAGACCTGGTGCTCGACCGCGGCCGGGGCGGTAGCGAGGTCGCTGTCGAGCGCCGGCGGTCCGCGCAGGCACTCCGCCCCGTGGACCAGCAGTCGCAGCTGCCAGAGCCATACATCGTCGATCGCCGGCGACGCCATGCCGCCCGGGCGGTGCAGGGGGGTGCAGGCGGCCTCGGCCTTCGACGCCGCGAAGGTGAGGATGTCGAACCAGGAGCGCCGCCAGCGCAGCACCTCGTCGGGCGCACGGTATGGCGGGCGGGCGCAGACATTGGAGATGCGTGCCAGGACCTCGAGCAGCATGCCGAGGTTCTCCTGCACCGGTACGCTCTCGCCGAGGTCGACCAGCTGGCGGATGGCAGCGCTGGTCCGTGCCGGTGCGTCGGCATCCTGGCGTGCCAGGGCGAGATGGACCTCGCCCCAGGCGAGCCAATGCTGCAGCCGCAGGCGATCGGGATTGTCGGCTGGCAGTCTGCGCACCGCGGCCCCCGCCTGCTCGAGCGCAGTGACGACCTCGTTGGCCGCCTTCTCGGGATCCAGGCCGAGGGCGTAGCGCACATGCAGGATGGCGAGATCGGAGCGGTCGCGGTCATTGAGCAGGGAGCGCAGCTCATCCTTGCTCTCGATAGCGATGCCTGAGAGCGTGCGCGGATCGACCTCCAGGTGGTCGTCGAACAGGCTGAGCGTGCTGTCGGGCATCGGTCCGGCCGCGGACAGTCCGAAGGAGCTGGCGGGCGGCGTCGGCAGGGGATCGACACAGCTGAGCGCAGGCACGCCATCGACCAGCACATCGAGATGGTAGCCGTGGCGCGAGAACACCACCTGGCTGGGGAAGTGCTCCAGGCTGGCACTGCCGATCAGGGCCTGATCGCCGGAGCGGAACAGCTGCAGGCTCAAGCCGCTGGTCTGCCAATGCAGCTCATAGCCTTCGCCGGCCTTGGCGCCCTCGAACAGCAGCCACGCCGGTCCCGGCCGCCGCAGGGCAGCATCGACGCGCAGGTTCAAGCGCCAGGCAGCGCTCGACTTGTCCGCTTCGTTCACCGGCTGGTCGGAGGGCGACCAGGGCAGCATGATGCTGCCCTGGATGCCGGCGCGCAGCGGCACGTAGGAGCGCAGGGTGCTCTGGTGGCTGGTGCGCAGCGCTCCCAAGCAGAGGGCGAGCAGCAGTACCACCACGCAGGGCAGGACGTACTTCAACCAGAAGTTCGCGCGTGGGAGCATGGGCCGCTGCCCATGCTACGCCCGAGCTGATGATGGGCCAGAGGCAGGGAGCGGGACCCTCTGGCGCGCGTGCGCCCGCCTTCAGCCGAAGAGATCCTCCTTGTCGGTCGGCTGCGCCTCGATGCGCTCGCGCCGCGAGCCGTCCTCGACCTCGTCGGGATCGATCTCGCGTGCCGCCATCTCGAACTTCATCGTCGCGGGGAAGAAGTTCATCGCCGTCAGGCCGGTCGGGCCGAAGCGGTTCTTGGCCACGATGACCTTGATCCGGCGGCACTCGTCGGCTTTGCTGCCCTCGCCTTCGCGATGCATGAAGATCACCGCGTCGGCATCCTGCTCGATCGATCCCGAGCCGCGCAGGTCCGAGAGGCGCGGCTCGCGTGGCGCCGCGCCGTGGCCCTTCTCGCTGTCGCGGGACATCTGCGACAGCGCCATGACCGGAATGCGCAATTCGCGCGCCATGACCTTGAGCACACGGCTGATCTCGCTGACCTTCTCGTATTCGTTGGCATCGGACCTGGCGGAATTGAGCAGCTGCAGATAGTCGAGCACCACCAGCTTGAGCTGGCCGTTGGTCTCCAGCACCCGGCGCCTGACCACGCTGCGCAGCGTCTGCACGGTGAGGTCCGAGACGTCCATCAAGTCGAGCTGCCATCCCTTGAAGCTCTTCGCCGCCTCGGCCAGGCGTTCCATCTCATCGCTCTCCAGTGCACCGGTCTCGAGCTTGCGGAAGTCGATGTGCGCCGCAGCCGACAGCAGCTTCTTGACCAGGTCCTTGCGATCGACCTCGAGGCTGAAGAACAGCACGCCATGCGGATTGGTGTCGTGGCCGGCGATGTTGGAGACGATCTTTAGCGCCAGCGAGGTCTTGCCTACGCCAGGCCTGGCCGCCAGGATATAGAGCCCACCAGGACGCAGCGACATCAGCTTGTCGTCGACATCGGCGATGCCGGTCTTCACTCCGACCTCGGGGTTGTTGATGTGCGCCTGGATGTCGTCGAGGGTCTCGTCGACCGTCCCGGCGATGCCGTGGATGGTCGAGTTCTTGGTGAAGCGGCCGAGATCGAGGACGGCCTGGCCACCCTCATCGAGGAGCTTGGCGAAGGTGTCGGGGGTGCGGTAGGCCTTGTCGCACAGCAGCTGCAGCCGTGCGATCAAGCGCCGCTTGAGGTAGTAGTCCCACAGCAGGGCGACATTGCGTTCCAGTCCGGCGACGGGCGAGAAGGAGGCGGCCAGATCGGTGATCGCATTGAACCCGCCAATGGCGGCGAGTGCGCTGTCCTGGAAGCCGGCAGCTTCATCCTCGGGCCTGCGCTGGTAGAGCATGCGCAGCCGGGCGCGTCCGAGGCTATCGAGCTGCTCGCTGTCGAGCAGCAGCTGCTGCTGGTGCAGCCGCTCCAGCAGGGCGCGGAAATCGTAGCGGCTCAGCAGTTCCGAGACCGCCTGGGCATCGACCCGATGGCCCTGGTCGTCGAGCTCGAGGCAAGCCAGGTAGACGATGCGGTGGTCGCGCTGGAAGTAGGCGAGCGGATGCTCGATCTGTGCGCGTACCTTGTGCATCGCCAGGGCATGCCGGCCATCGAGGAGCACCGCCAGGATGGCGCGTTCGAGCTCATTGTTGTTCGGCAGCTCGCGCATGCCGGCGGCGCCCTCCTGGGCCCGCGGACGCGGGGCGCGCCGCGATTCCGCATTGAACGCTTCGACCATGTTCAGGAGCGCTCCCGTGGGAGGGGTTCAGCAGTCAGGAGAGACGGTCCAGGAGAGAGGCGGCAGCAGAGGGGATCGCAGAGCGCGGGTTGGCAGCCGGAACCTGTCGGGGCGGTGCGGCGGGCGTCATGCTGGAGGTGCGCACCTCATCACGCCATGGTGTGTTTTCGACCATTCGACCAGTTCTCCACAAGCCGGATCAGGTCCTGGGCGATGGTCACGGCCTGCCGGTCGGCGGGGACGATGGCGCTGGCGATCCGGCGATAGATCGCTTCCCGCTCAGCGAGCACGCGCGGCACCTCGTCGATGGCAGATGTCCCGGTCAGGCTCGGCCTGGTTGGCTGGTCCTGGCGCAGGCGCTGCTGCAGTACCGCCGCCGGGGCTTCGAGGTAGGCGATCACCCCGCCATGGGAGCGCAGCCAGGCGCGGTTCTCCTCGCGCAGGATGCAGCCGCCTCCGGTGGACACCACCTCGTTGCGCCCGCTCGCCAGGACCTCTGCGAGCACCAGCGACTCGAGATCGCGGAAGGCGGCTTCGCCCTGGGTGGTGAACAGCGAGGCGATGCTCTGTCCGGCGCGGCGTTCGATCTCAGCATCCACATCGACGAATGCCCAGCCCAACGCCTGCGCCACCAGGCGGCCAACCGTTGTCTTACCGCTGCCGCGGTAGCCGACGAGGGTAAGCCGCTGATGCATATGCCCAGGCTAGGGTCGGCGACGGTGCAGGAAGCGGTATTCGCCGGTACGCGAGCACCGCGCCCACCGCGGCCGGCCCTGTTCTCCTATTGCCTGGGACCGTGCAGGGGGGTAGAAGACAGCACCTTATGGCTCAGCTCCTGCAACCGAAGCAACAGCTGGCTGGCTACGAGATCCTCGAGCTGGTCGGCAAGGGCGGCATGGGCGAGGTCTATCGCGCGAGGCAGATCAGCATGGAGCGCATCGTCGCGCTCAAGATCCTGGCTCCGCGCCTGGCCAAACAGGACCCGAGCTTCGCCCGGCGCTTCGTCGAGGAAGCCAGGGCGGCCGGTCGGCTGAACAATCCCAACATCATCGCGGTTCATGACGTCGGCAAGGCGCCGATGCCCGGCGACCCGAGCAGCGAGCTCGACTACTTCTCGATGGAATTCGTCGATGGGGAGTCGGTCAAGGACGTCATCGAGCGCCAGGGTGCCTGTCCGCTCTCATTGGTAGGACAGGTCTTGCTCGGCATGAGCGAGGCCCTGGTCTATGCCGAAGCCCAGGGCATCGTGCATCGGGACATCAAGCCCGACAACATCATGCTCACCAATGGCGGGACGGTGAAGCTCGCCGACCTCGGGCTCGCCCTGCAGCTGGGCGGCGAGGAAGGGGTCAGCGAGAAGGACGAAAAGGGCCGTGGCAAGGTCATGGGCACGCCGCTGTACATGAGCCCGGAGCAGGCGCGCGCCTTGCCGGTCGACTCGCGCAGCGACCAGTACAGCCTCGGCGCCACGCTCTACCACATGCTCACCGGCAAGCCGCCGTTCCGCGGCGAGAGCGCCAAGGCGATCATGAAGGCACACGTCTTCGATCCGGTGCCTGACCCGCGCCAGATCAACGCCGATGTTCCGGAGCTATGGCGCCAGCTGTGCATGAAGCTGATGGCGAAGAACCCCGAGGAGCGCTTCGACGGCTGCCCGGCGCTGCGCACGGCGGTGCAGTCGGCGATCAGCGGCCAGGCCGGCCCGGGGCCGTCCCGCCGCGTCCGCGCAGCAGGCTGGGTCTCTGCCGTCGAGCGCACCGGCGCCATGCCGGGCTGGGCCAAGATGCTGGTCTACGGCTTCGCGCTCGCGGTGGTGATCATGGTGGTGGTCTTCAACCCCTTTACCGGCAGCCATCCCGCCACCCCCGAGAGCACGAAGACCGAGGCGCCATTGCCGCCGCCGCCGCCCTCAGCGCAGGATCATGCGATGGAGCGCGTGCTCTCTGCGATCAAGGGCCTGCCGAGCGAGCCGGAGAAGGCGCTCGCCACGGTCGTGGCGCTATTGGCCGATCAGAGCATCCCCGCCGGCCCGGCCCGCGAGCGCCTGGTGCAGGAGCATGCACGGCGCAAGACCGAGGTCGACCAACTGCGCCGGGCGCATGAGGAGACGCTGGCGAAGGCGCGTCTGGCGAAGGTCGAGGAGATCCAGAAGGCCATGGCCGCCGGCAGCCTGGGGGCGGTCAAGGAGGGCCTGCAGCTGCTGGCCCCCGACCTCGACAAGCTGCCGGCACCGGTGCGCGAGACGGTGGCGCGCACCAAGCAGCAGTTCCAGCTCGCCCTGGTGGATGTACAGAAGCAGTTCAGCGACGTCCTGCTCCAGGCCAGGCACAAGGAGGAGGTGGATACCGCGATGTCAGCCGCCAAGGCCAGCGCGTTGGGTGACGATGCCCTCGCCGCGCTCACTGACCTGGCGGCCAAGCGCACGGCCGAGCTGTCCAAGGCCGTCCCGGTGGCAGCTGGCGATGACCGGGCGCAGTGGCAGGAGTTCGGCAATCAGATCGAGCAGCTGCGCGGCAGCTTCTCCTACTCCAACATCAGGAGCCTGGCAGAGACCGAGTCAGTGAAATTCACGGGCGAATCGCGCGATCTGGTCAAGGAGTTCATCGAGCTGGGCGACCTGGCGCTCAATGCCGAGAAGGCCCTGCGCAAGTATATCGGCAATCCCGGCGAGCACCCGGCGGCCGAGATCATGGTCGGTGGCAAGGCCCAGCGGGTGTTCCTCACCAAAATCACCGCCAAGGAGGTCTCCTTCCAGACCACCCAGGCAGGCGGCGATGGCAGCTTGACCCAGGATCGCAAGAGCTCGGCCCTGCCGCTCAAGGAGCTGCTCGACCATACCCCGGCAGACTGCTTCACCGACCTTCCGGCCGACCGCCCGCGCTCGATCCTCGCCTTCCTGTGGGTCTGGCGCCAGCCGGAGGCCGACATCCTGATCGCCAAGCTGAGCAATGATCCGATGGTCAAGGCGATCACCACCTTGGAAGCCAAGTCGCGCATCATCGATCTGCATGCCCGCGGAACACGCTCCGGCAAGCAGGTGACCATAACCTACGATTTCACCCAGAAGCGCCCGGAGCTGCTCGAGGATTTCGTCGGCGAGGGCGCGGCAGTCACCGCCAACGGCCTGAGCTGGTCCTCGGGCAAGAAGACGGCGAAGGATGCACCGGAGAGGGAGCTGCCGACCTTGCGCTGGAAGGAGGCGCTGCTGCCGCCGCTGACCATCACCAGCCAGTGCGTGCTCAAGCCCAACAACCATCTCATCCTGATCGGGGTGCAGGCGGGCGACAAGCGCGCCCGCCTGGGTTTCCACAACATCCCGACCATCCACAGCGCTGCGACCCTGTTCAGCAATGAGGCCGGAGGGTTCATGCTCGGGAAGGGCAAACGGGATTACTTCAAGGCGGGCGATGTCATCAAGGTCGACATTGCGGTGTCCGCCGAGGGTCGGGTTACGCTGAAGTACAACGACAACATCATCAGCGAGGACTACCTGCTGCCCACGGGCAAGCCGGTGACGCTGATCCTGCAGAGCTACTCGCCGAACTCCACCAGCGCGAGCGCCGAGGGCGAAGGTGGCATGGACATCACCTCGCTGTCGATCAGCGGGACGCTTCCGGACGCCCACTAGCCCCGGCGTCCTCCGCGCTTTCGCCTCCTGCCTCGGCACGAGCGGTAATTCCCGCTTCCGCATGCGCGCCACCGCGGGGTGGCGGCACCGGATCGTAGCCGTGCCCGCCCCAGGGATGGCAGCGGCAGAGCCTCCAGGTGGTCAGCCGCAATCCCCTCCAAGCGCCATGGGTGGCGAGCGCTTCGACGGCATAGACCGAGCACGTCGGGGTGAAGCGGCAGGCGCGCGGCAGAAGGGGAGAGATCAGGCGCTTGTAGAGGCGGATGACGCCGATCAGCAAGGAGGTGGCCATCAGGGCGCTCCCGTGGGCTGCCTGGCCGGGGCCGGCCGGCGTCCACCGTCGCGCGACCGCGACTGGCCCTGGGGCTTCGTTGCCAAGGCCTTGTTGGCCAGGGCGCTGATCTCGTCGCTCAGCAGCTGGTGGCCCTCCGGCGGGGGGTCGGCGCGGAAGAGAACGACCACATCATAGCCCCGCACCACCTCGTGGAGGCGGGTACGGAAGAACTCACGTACCCAACGCTTGAGCTGATGGCGCCTGACCGCGGTGCTGACGGTCTTGACCGCCACCATGATGCCCAGGCGCGCATCCAGGGCGCGCTCCTCGCGGGCGCGCAGCAGCACGACCACATGGCGGCCGGCAGCCTTGTGCTGGCGATTGAAGACCCGGCTGTAGTCGCGGCCGTGGTGCAGTCGGTGGCTGGGTGGGAACCGCTGATCCATCGCCGCATGCTAGTCACCGCGCTCCCCGGACAATCGCGACCGCCGCCACCACTGGACATCGCCCGAGGCATTCGCCACGGGCAGGCAGCGATCTGTGCGACGCGCCATCCTAGCGCGCACAGCCCAAAAGAGGTCTAACATTTAGTAACGGCAACTGGTTATGTTAATAATCCGGCGCTGACCCCAGCTCGCGGCCAGTGCGTCCGGCGCAGCCGGTCGAAGCGCTTGCGGATCACCGCGATGTGATGGGAGAGGGGTTTAGCGCTCCACCGGCGCCGGCGCCAGCCGATGCTCGTCCTATGGTCGATGACGCTGTCCCGGGGGTCGGCGCGGTGTCCGGGGACCCATCCCGCGGGCGTGGGGGCTTTGGCAGCCGCAGGAAGCCGCCAGAGCCGGCTGGCGCCACATCACGTCCGCCTGCGCCCGCCGATACCTCCGCAACGGAGTTGCCAGCGGTGGAGGACCCCACCGCGCGCCTGGTCGAGGCCCTGGACCGCCTGCGTGCCACCGAGGGGCCGCAGCAGGCGGAGGTCGAATTGACCCGTCATCTGCGGGGGGCGCGCTACTATCAGGACGAATCCCGCCACGCTCCGCCGGTGGTGCCGCCGTCGGAGGGGACCACGCAAGACCCGCCGGACGCCATCCCGGACGGCCCCAGCGATGATCCGGGTGAACCCTGAGGGACCGGTAGGGTGGTTGACCTCCGCTCTGCGATTCCTACACTCCCGCCTCTCTTTTGGCGCGGGTCGTCCGCTCCGAAGACTGCCTCGTCCGCTTCCGAACGGGCTGCCCGCATCACGCGGTGTCAGTCCGCGGGGGTACGCCGGACGGGTCGGTTCGCATCATCCCCAGCGTACTCCCAACCACGCCTCCGTGTAGAGGGGGTCTGGAGTCCGTCATGCCCATCGTCAATGTCAAGGAACTGCTGGAATCCGGCATCCATTTTGGAACCGCCGCCAGCATGTGGCACCCGCGCATGAAGCCGTACATCTTCGGCAAGCGCAACGCCATCCACATCATCGATATCAAGCAGACCGTTCGCGGTCTGATCCAGGCCTACTACTATGCCGCCAAGATCGGCAAGGCCAACAAGACCGTGCTGTTCGTCGGCACCAAGCGCCAGGCCCGCGACGTCATCCGCGATGCCGCCCGCAGCGCAGGCATGCCCTATGTGGCGGAACGTTGGCTGGGCGGCACGCTCACCAACTTCGAGACCGTCCGCGCCTCCATCCGCCGCCTCGACGAGATCGAGCGGGACATGGGCAATCCGGAATACATCCGCCAGTCGAAGAAGGTGCAGGCGCGCGATGCGCGCGAGCGTCGGCGCATCCTGCGCAACCTCGCCGGCGTACGTACCATGGCCAAGCTGCCGGACGCGCTGTTCGTCGTCGACCCGCACAAGGAGATGAGCGCAGTGCGCGAAGCGCACCGCCTCAACATCCCGATCATCGGCCTGGTCGACACCGACACCGATCCGGACCTGGTCAACCTCGCCATCCCGGGCAATGATGATGGCATCCGCTCCATCCAGGCCGTGATCAAGGTCCTCCTCGATGGTTTCGCCAAGGGGCGCGCCGAGCAGGTCACCAAGGCCGAGCCAGCCCCCGCCCCCGCCCCGGTTCCGGCCCCCGCCCCGGCCTGAGGCGGTCCCCGCCGGCGTGCCGCCGGCGGGGACCAGTTGCGCATCGAGCCGGCAGGTACGCCTACCTGCCTGCGCCCCCGCTCCACCCCTGTTGCGAGTGATAGTCCCATGACCAACCCGAATCTCGAAATCTCCGCCAAGCTGGTGATGTCCCTGCGCGATCGCACCAATCTTCCGATGATGAAGTGCAAGCAGGCGTTGGAGGCCACCAAGGGTGCGCATGCCAGCGCGGACGCATGGATCGAGGCGGCCATCGAGCATCTGCGCAAGCAGGGGTTGTCGGCAATCGACAAGTTCGCCGGCCGTGAGACCACCAATGGCGGTCTCGGGCTGGCGCTCAAGGAAGGCGCGGGAGCGATCGTCCTGCTCGGCTGCCAGACCGATTTCGTCTCCGGCAATGATGTGTTCAAGGAATTCGTCAAGCAACTGGCCGAGACCGCCCTCGCGTCGGGAGCGTCCAGCGCCGAGGCGCTCAAGGCGGGCACCATCGCTGGCCAGCCGCTCGCCGACGTGCTGGCGCTCAAGATCCAGCAGATCGGCGAGAACCTGGTGATCGCCAAGGTCGCTACCCTCACCGGTGGGACCGTGGTCGGCTACAACCATGGCGGCAAGATCGCCACCCTGGTGAGCGGCACCGGAGATCCTGCCAAGCTGCGCATGATCGCCCTGCACGTGGCATCGGCCAGCCCGGCACCCCTCGCCCTCAATCGCTCCGCGATCGATCCGCAGATCGTCGCCAAGGAGCGCGAGATTCTGCTCGCCACTCCGGAGGTCAGCGCCAAGCCGGAAGCGATGCGTCCGAAGATCGTCGAGGGCAAGCTCGGCCGCTTCTACAAGGAGCAGGTGCTGCTCGAGCAGGAGATGCTGCTCGATGCCGAGAAAGGCGAGTCGGTCGAGAAGTATGCCGCCAGGCACAAGCTCACCGTCACCGGCTTTGTCCGCCTCGCGGTCTAGCGCCGGATGAGCGGCCATCACGGCTGGGGTCCGCTGGTACACGCCATGAGCCGGTAGCCGAGCCTGCTGCCTGTGCCACTGCCAGGACGCGCAGCCAAAGCCACCCCCTGCACTCGGATCTCGCCATGACCAAGCTGGGAACGCCACTGTCCTCGACCGCCACCAAGGTCCTGCTGCTGGGTTCCGGTGAGCTCGGCAAGGAGGTCGTCATCGAGCTGCAGCGCCTCGGCTGCGAGGTCATCGCCTGCGACCGCTACGACCATGCGCCGGCAATGCAGGTCGCGCACCGTTCGCATGTCTTCCCGATGCTCGATGGCAAGCGCCTGCGCGAGGTCATCGAGAGCGAGCGCCCGCACCTGATCGTCCCGGAGATCGAGGCGATCGCCACCGATGTGCTGGTGGCCCTGGAGCGCGAGGGCTTCACCGTCGTGCCCTCGGCACGCGCAGCGCAGCTGACCATGAACCGCGAAGGCATCCGCCGTCTCGCCGCCGAGGAGCTCGGGCTGCCCACCTCGCCCTTCCGCTTCATCGCCACCCGGGAAGAGTTCGCCGCTGCGGCCGAGGCTCTGCATTACCCGTGCGTGATCAAGCCGGTGATGTCGTCCTCGGGCAAGGGCCAGAGCGTGGTGCGCTCGCCGGAGGGCCTGGATCGCGCCTGGCGCTATTCGCAGGAGGGCAGCCGGGCTGGCGCCGGCCGCTGCATCGTCGAGGGCTTCATCACCTTCGCATATGAGATCACCGTGCTGACGGTGTCGGCGGTCAATGGCCTGCAGTGCTGCCCTCCTATCGGGCACATCCAGATCGATGGCGACTACCGTGAATCATGGCAGCCGATCGCGATGTCGGCCAAGGCCTGGGACGATGCCCAGCGCATCGCCCAGCGGGTGGTGTCTGCGCTCGGTGGCCGGGGGATCTTCGGCGTCGAGATGTTCGTCTGCGGCACCCCTGGCAGCGGCGACGAGCGGGTGATCTTCAGCGAAGTCAGCCCGCGGCCGCACGATACCGGCCTGGTGACCATCGGCAGCCAGCAACTCAGCCAGTTCGCCATCCACGCCCGCGCCATCCTCGGTCTGCCGGTGCCGAGCATCCGCTTGCTGCGGCCAGCGGCGAGCGTGGCAATCCTGGCCGAGGGCGAAGGCGTGCCGATCTTCCATGGCCTCGATCAGGCGCTCGCCATTTCCGAGAGCCAGGTGCGCCTGTTCGGCAAGCCGGTGTGCACCGGCAAGCGCCGCCTGGCGGTCGCGGTGGCAGCCGGGGATGATGTCGAGCAGGCGCGCCTGCGGGCACGGGAGGTCGCCGCCGCGGTCCACATCGAGCTGACCTGAGCGTCGCTCACAATATCCTCACAACATCCTCACCCCGTCTTCAGGCGCCGCCCCACCATCTCAGAGCCCACGCACTTCTGCCTGCTGGCAGCGGCGTGATGCCGGCAGCTTGACTGCGCGCGCCTGAGGCGGACGGTCGGTGAGGTCGGCAGCACCTACCGGAGTGGAGCGGATTGCGCATGGCGATGACGAGGAGCAGGCGGACGACCCTGAGTGATATACCTAAGTATCGTATTGGCATAGACCTGGGTGGCACGAAGATGCATGCGGTGGTAGTCAATCGGCACGGCAAGCCGCTCGGATCGGCCCGCCGCCCGACCAAGAGCGAGGTGGGCTACCGCGACGTGCTCAAGCGCCTGCGCGACACCGCCCTGGAGGCCTTGGCCGATGCCGGCATCGGACTGCGTGACATCAGGTCCATCGGGCTGGGGATGCCTGGTCCGGTCGATCAGGCGCGCGGGAGAGTGGTGGTGGCGCCCAATCTGGGCTGGAGCGACAAGCCGGTGGCGGAGGACCTGCGCATGCTGCTGCGACGTCCGGTGGTCCTGGCCAACGATGTGAATTGCGGCGGTCTGGGCGAAGCCACCTACGGCGCGGCCAAGGATGCGACCAGTGCCGCGGCGGCCTTCGTCGGCACCGGACTGGGAGGCGCCATCATCCTGGCTGGCAAGGTGATCAATGGCGCCCACGGCTTCGCGGGCGAGATCGGCCACGTGCCGGCGCCCTTCGACGATGCGCCCTGCTCGTGCGGCCGCCGGGGCTGCCTGGAGACCGTCGCCAGCAAGACCGGCATCACACGCATGATCCTCGCCAATCAGGCCAGCGGCCTGCGCTGCAGGATCAAGATCGCCAAGGATGCCAAGGTGCGCTCCTCCGATCTGCTGCGCGCCTGGCAGGCCGGCTGTCCATCGACCCGCCGGGCGATAAAGGCATCCGCCCGTGGCGTGGCATGGGGGCTGGCGGCCTTTGGCGGGATCTTCGATCCCGAGGTCTTCGTCCTGGGCGGCGGCGTGATCGAGGCGATGGGGAGCATCTTCCTGCCCCTGGTGCGCGACCAGCTGCGTATCTACAGCCTGCTGTACAGCAATCGCCGACCCGATGTGCGGCTGGCCGCCCTGGGCGATGACGCGGTCGCTATCGGCGCGGCGGTCGCCAGCGTTGAGGTCCTGCCATGACCGCCCACAAGCGCGGCACCGGACGCATCTCCAGGCCCGGGCCGGCCCGGCGCGAGCACCCCTCCAGCCCTCCTCCCGCTGCGGCCAGCGAGGCGCTCACGACGGCGGCCAGCGGGGCATTGGCAGCGATGAACCCCCAGGTGGCGGTAGTCGATTGCGGCACCAGCGCGGTGCGGGCCTTCATCGCCGAGGTCCCGCGTGGCGAGGATGGCCAGCCGCGCATCCTCGAGGACCTCTCCTATCCGGTGGATCTGACCGACAGCTTCATCAGCGGCAAGCTCAGCCGCGCCGGCATGGACCGCGTGGTCACCGCCTTCAGCGGCATCGCCGCCGCGGCCAAGGCCTATGGCATCAACGTGCTGCGCGCGGTGGCCACCTCCGGACTGCGCGAGGCGGCCAATTCCGATGTCCTGATCGAGCGCCTGCGGCGCGTCCAGGGCGTCGATCTCGAGATCATCGACATCGGCGAAGAGGCGCGCCTGTACTGCGAGGCGCTGCGCATGCTGCTGCGGCGCGAGAACTCCGAGCTGCCCGGCAACACCCTGATGATCGATCTCGGCAGTGGCAGCAGCTGCATCAGCCTGATCCAAGGCGGCAAGCTGGTCCATTCAGTCGATGAGCACTACGGCACGGTGCGCCTGTATGAGCAGTTCAAGCAGCTGCGCGACTCGATCGAGTTCAGCCTCACCATCGACCGCTATGCGCATGGCGCGGCGCGCATGATCCTCGATCGCCTGCCCAAGGGCGGGGTCAACCATCTGGTCGTCAATGGCGGTGACGTGCGCCGCCTGTATGCGCTCATGCATCCCGGTGGAAGGCCGGTGTTCGAGCCGCTGCTGGCCAGCCGCATCATGGCCTGGCAGGCGCAGATGCAGTCGCTGACACCGCTTGAGCGCGCGCATGCCTGCAACTGCGAGAGCCGTGCGGCGGCGGTACTCCTGCCGGCGGCCAGCCTGCTGCGGCATCTGTGCTTGGAGACCGGCGCAGAGCAGGTCATGGTGCCCTTCTTCACCTTGCGCGATGGCTTGCTCGCCGATCTCATGCCGGGGGCGCACGGGGCGCATTACCTGGATGCCAGCGACCTGCTCGCCGAAGCCAGGCAGCTGGTGCTGCGCTATGGCGGCAACCTCGCATACGCCGAGAGCACCGCCAGCCTGGCGACGCAGATCTTCGACCAGACCATCGACTTGCATGGACTTGGCGCGCGCGAACGCATCCTGCTCGAATTTTCGGCCCTGACGCATGACATCGGCTCATTCATCAATGTGCGCAACCGCCATAAGCACTCGATGTACATCATCCAGAGCGTCGACATTGCCGGGTTGACCCTGCTCGAGAAGGAGGTGGTCGCCAACATCGCGCGCTACCACCGCAAATCTCCACCCGAACCGCATCACCTCGATTTCCAATCCCTGCCCCGCAGCCACCGGGTGGTGGTCTCATCGTTGGCCGCCATCCTGCGGCTGGCCTACGGCCTGGACGTCGAGCGCACCCAGCGCATCCGCACGCTGCGCTGCACCGTCAGCGGCGACCAGCTGCTCATCCATGTCGACCGCCGGCAGATCGCCCTCGAGCGCTGGTCGGTAGAGGGCAAGGCCGGGATGTTCGCCGAGGTCTTCGGGCTGCAGGTCCTGGTCGTGCCATTGGAGGAGGAGTGAGCGTGGAACGTCGACCATCGGAAGGCGATGCCGCCCAGCAGGCCCAGAAGGAGCGCTACCGCAGCCGCGAGCTCTCCTGGCTGGCCTTCAACCGCCGCGTCCTGGAGGAGGCGGCCGATGGCTCCAGGCCGCTCCTGGAGCGGCTGAAGTTCCTCGCCATCGTCAGCGCCAACCTCGACGAATTCGTCATGGTCCGCCTGGCCGAGGTGCATGCCATCGCCCATCGGCGCGCCCCAGGCCTCTCAGATCCGCCGCTGGATGTGGCGCCGCAGCTGCTCGACGCGGTGCGGGACGACATCGGACGGCTGGTAGCCGATCAATACCGCTGCTGGCGCGAGGACCTGTCGCCCAGCCTGGCGCATCAGGGCCATGAGCTGGTGGAGCCGGGGCGCTGGACCGACAGCGAGCACGAGAGCCTGCGGCTCTACTACCGCAACCACCTGGAGCCGGTGCTCACCCCCCTGGGAGTCGATCCCACCCGCCCGTTCCCGCTGCTGGCCAACCGCAGCCTCAATGTCGCCCTCCAGCTGGTCAGCACCGGCTCCGGGGCCGACCAGGCGGTCAAGAACGCCATCGTCGCGGTGCCGAGCGGCAAGCGGCTGATCGAGCTGAGCAAGGGCAGCGGTCGGCTTGCCCTGTGCGAGGACGTGGTGATGGCCTTCCTCGACAGCCTCTTCCCCGGCTACCGCATCCTCAACCGCTGCCTCTTCCGCGTCACCCGTGACGGGGCGCTGGAGATCGATGAGGATCAGGCCACCGACCTGCTCAACGAGATCGAGCAGGAGCTCGCCAGCCGGGAGCACAGCAACGCCGTCCGGCTCGAGGTCGCGACCTCCGGCGATCCCAGCCTGCGGCTTTGGCTGGTGGCCGCCATGGACCTCGACCCGACCGATCTGGTGCAGGTCGATGGGCCCCTCGACCTGACCCTGCTGTTCACCCTCAGCGACAAGGTGGAGCGTCCCGATCTGCGGGACCAGCCGCTGCCGGTGGTGGCATTCCCGCGCGAGTGGGACGACCCCTTCGCGCGCATCCGCGCGGGCGAGATGCTCATCCACCATCCCTTCCAGAGCTTCTCGCGCATCGTCGAGCTGGTCGAGCATGCCGCCGACGACCCGCGCGTGCTGGCGCTCAAGCAGACCCTCTACCGTGTCAGCGCGATCTCGCCGATCGTCCGTGCGCTGGTGCGCGCAGCCAAGGCCGGCAAGCAGGTGACGGTGCTGATCGAGCTCAAGGCGCGCTTCGACGAGGCGGCCAACATCCGCTGGGCCAGGGCCCTCGAGGAGGCGGGCGCGCATGTGGTCTACGGCCTGGTCGGGCTGAAGGTCCATGCCAAGCTGCTGATGATCATCCGGCGCGAGGAGGACGGCATCCGCCGCTACTGCCATCTCGGCACGGGCAACTACAACGACCGTACCGCCAGGCTCTATACCGACCTCAGCTACCTCACCTGCAACGAGGCCGTCGGCCGCGATGTCAGCGCCCTGTTCAACATGCTCACCGGCTACAGCCAGCCGCCGGAATGGGAGCGCCTGGCAGTCGCCCCCCTGACCCTGCGCCTGCGCTTCGTCGAATGGATCCGCCGCGAGGCCGATCATGCCCGAGCCGGCAAGGGCGGGCGCATCATCGCCAAGTTCAACAGCCTGGTCGACGAGGGCATCTGCGACGAGCTCTATGCTGCCAGCCAGGCCGGGGTCCGAATCGACCTGATCGTACGTGGCATGTGCATCCTGAGGCCTGGCGTCCCCGGCCTGTCCGAGAACATCACCGTCCGCTCGATCATCGGCCGGCTGCTGGAACACAGCCGCATCTACTACTTCGCCAACCGCGGCCAGGCGGTGATCGCGATCGCCTCGGCGGATTGGATGACGCGCAACCTCGATCGCCGGGTCGAATGCCTGGTGCGCATCGAGGACGAGGCGCTGCGCGCACGGCTGACCGGCATCCTCGACATCTGCCTCGAGGACACCGTGCAGGCCCGGATATTGCAGGCTGATGGCATTTATCGCCGTGTGCACCCGGCCCCGGGAGCGGACCCGCGCTCATCCCTGACGGATCTCCTGGCCGAGGCGGCGGGAATCGAGCAGGTGGTCGGGGATGACCCCCAGGCCGGCCTGCGGCTGACCCCCCGGCACAAGGGTGATTGAGCAGCTGGCCGATTGCTCGAGCGTTGCAAGCGCTGTGTTGGCAAAGCCCTGACGGCCGCTATCCAGCGCTCGGGGGCGAGCGAGCCGGCCTGTAGACCCCACGCCGCCGGCGCGCGGGACCCCGGCAGCGCCACTGGCGCATCAGCCGAGTAGGGGGGATCGCCAACGAGGGTCTTTGCAACCTGGAACCGTTGTATAGGACTAAGACATAGGTTTCGCCCACACCAATGGCCAACTCTCCTTCCGAAGACCATTTGCGCTCACAGCGGAGTGATGATCCGGCGCTCGCCGCCGCCACCAAGCGCATCGTGGGCCTGGAAGCGGACATCAATAATCTTCGTAAGGGCATGGTGCAGCAGTTGACCGTCTCCGGGAAACTGCTCAAAGCGGTGTTCGCCCTGGACAATGATTACTTCGGCCAGCGCTTCCAGAACCAGGCCAAGGACCAGGATAACATCGATCCCTTCCGCGACCTTACCGTGGCCACCCAGGTGGTCGAGGCGGTCTCGGAGGAGCTCCAGGGGGCGAGCGCCTTCGCCGACAGCCCGGTGCTGCGCGACGGCATCGCCAACCTGATCACGGCGCTGGAATCCGCCCGTTCGGTGGCAACGGAGATGGACAAGACCGGGACCGCCTCGGTCGGCCTCCCGGTCAAGGCCGAGGCGCTGAAGACGCGCACCTTCCCCGAGAACAATCCGCCTGGCTGCCTGGCCGAGGCCGCCGGTAGCGTGCATGACCTGGTGACCATGATGCGTCGCACTCGCGACCGCTTCAGCGCCATGAAGATGATGATGCAGGAGGCCGAGCGCGCGCGCAGCGAGGCCGAGGATGCCGTCACCCCGGTCAACGTCGAGAAGATCGCCAGCGCCATTGCCGAGGAGCTCAAGGCCGTCCAGAACGACCTGACCACCACCCGTGCGCAGCTGATGTCGACCCTCGACAGCCATGCCGTGACGATAAAGTCCGTCCGCGCCGAGTTGGAGCGCGCGCGCCGCGAGGCGGCCTCGGAGGCGGAGTCCCGCCGCACCGATCGCGCGGAGGCGCGCAGCCTGGCCGCCGAGATCGCCCGCCTGGTGGGCGAGACGCTGACCACCGGTGAGTCAGACGACCTCGAGATCACCCTGGCGGTGCTGCGCGAGGCCCTTGCAGACGATCAGGAGGTCTCCGCCCTGGCCGCCGCCACCGAGGGGGTGGTGGTCGATTGGGTGCGCGTCACCAGCGAACGCATCACCCGCCTGAGCAAGGAGATTGCCGATCTGCGCAAGCCGGCGGTTCCGGCTGCCAGCGATGCGGCTGCGCTCGCGGGACGTGAGCGCGAGATCGCCCGGTTGGGCGAGGAAGTGCGCGGCCTGGAGGCCAAGGCCCGCCAGCTCGACGCGACCGCCAAGGAGCTCCAGGCGCTCAAGGCCGCCAACGCCGCAGCCACGCAGGAGGCCACGGCCCAGGGCGTGGAGCTGACGCGCGTGCGCGCCGAGCTCGCCAGTGCCACCCAGGCGCTGGCCGCCGAGCGCGCCGCTCGCCCGGCTGTCGCAGCGTCGGCGCCGGCGGTACCGGCCAGCGTGTCTGCTGAACTCGACGCACTGCGTGCACAGGTACGAACCGCAGAGGGCGAGCGCAAACGGCTGCAGGACGAGGCGGTCACGCAGAAGGGCCAGCTGGAGGCGGTCAATCGCGATGTCGCCGCACTGCGGGCGCAGCTGCTGCAGTCGACCACCACCTTACGGCTCAAGGATGAGGAGGCCAAGCGCATCCGCGAGGCGACGCTGGCGGAGCAGCACCAGCACAATGACGCCCTGCAGCAGCTCACCCGCCAGCTCAACGGGCAGAACCAGAAGCTCGCGGTGAGCACCAGCGAACTGCAGAACGTGCGTACCCAGGCGGGCGAGGCGGCGCGCCAGGTCACCGAACTCAAGGCCCAGCTAGCGGCCGCGAGCGTGGCGGCCAAACAGGAGCGCGAGGGCGAGCTTGCCGGCCTGCGCCAGGAGCTCAGCGCGGTGCAGTCGCAGCATGCCCAGGCGATCAAGGGCGCGGAGGGCGCCGGCTCGCAGGCCGCGCGCCTGGCAGCGGACGTCGCGCGGCTGACCGCGGAGCTCGGCCAGGCCAAGGAAGCCGCCGCCCAGACCAAGGAAGCCCAGGCCAAGGCCGCCAG
>Ga0302320_10001468_pt1 | contig 56825 bp, 46 predicted proteins | sample Bog_T0_3_FD_202130 | JGI IMG/M metagenome (GOLD analysis project Ga0302320, IMG submission 202130) | Peat permafrost microbial communities from Stordalen Mire near Abisko, Sweden - Bog_T0_3 | ecosystem: Environmental > Terrestrial > Soil > Wetlands > Peat | place: Sweden: Abisko, Stordalen Mire... | reverse complement strand
CAGCATCTTGCGGTTGTGGGCCTTCTGGATGAAGTAGTTCAGCATCTTCTCGGTGACTTTGAAGTCGGCGATGACGCCGTCTTTCATGGGCTTGATGGCCACGATGTTGCCGGGGGTGCGGCCCAGCATCTCCTTGGCCTCCTTACCCACGGCTTCAACCTCACCGGTGTTCTTGTTGATGGCCACGATGGAGGGCTCGTTGACGACGATGCCCTTGCCGGCGGCGTAGACCAGGGTGTTGGCGGTGCCGAGATCGATGGCCAGGTCGCTGGAAAACATGCTGAAGAGCGAGCGCAGACCGTGCGACCGCGAGGAGCGCGATGGGTAACCGTTCAATGACATGGGAGAATTGGTTCTACCTCAGGGCTATTGTAAGGCCACGGAGCCAAAACCGTATCGAATGACCGGGAACGGCCCAAAAAATGCTGCGCTGCCCCGCGAAACGGTGCGGTACACTCAGGTGTTTGCCGGGCGGGTGGAGGAAGCGCTGCCAAATGCAGGCCCCCGGACGGGGCACGGCGCCCCGAAGATGCGCCCCATTCCCGGCAACTGCCGATCGAGGCTTACTCATGACCCATCCCGTGCACCACAATCTGATCGGCGGCCAGTGGACGCCCGCCGCCGAAGCCAAAACCATCCTGAACCTGAACCCTGCCGACCACACGGACGTGGTGGGGGCGTTTCCTTCGTCGCACGCGGACGATGTGGCAGCGGCCGTGGCGGCTGCGAAAGCGGCGTTTGCGAGCTGGCGGCTGGTTCCGGCGCCCAAGCGGGCGGAGATCCTGGTGCGGGCGGGGCTGCTCTTGCAACGGCGCAAGGAGCAGTATGCCCGCGAGATGACGCGCGAAATGGGCAAGGTGCTGGCGGAGACGCGCGGCGATGTGCAGGAGGCGATCGACGAGGCGTTTTATGTGGCGGGCGAGGGGCGGCGGCTGTTTGGGCAGACCACGCCGAGCGAGTTGCAGAACAAGTTCTGCATGAGCGTGAGGATGCCGCTGGGCGTGGTGGGGCTGATTACTCCGTGGAATTTTCCCATGGCGATCCCGAGTTGGAAGCTGTTCCCGGCGCTGGTTTCAGGCAACACATGCGTGATCAAGCCGGCTACGGACACGCCGCTCTCGACCTACAACCTGGTGCAGGCGCTGGTAGATGCGGGACTGCCGCCGGGGGTGGTGAACATTGTGGCCGGCAACGGCGCGGTGGTGGGCCGGGCGCTGGTGGAGCACCCGGATGTGCGGGCGATCAGCTTTACGGGGTCGAGCATGGTGGGGTCGCTGGTGGCGCAGCGGGCAGCGGCCAGCTTCAAGCCGGTGTCATTGGAGATGGGCGGCAAGAACGCGCAGATTGTGATGGACGACGCGAACCTGGAGCTGGCGCTGGACGGGGCGCTGTGGGGATCGTTTGGCACCACCGGGCAGCGCTGCACGGCGACGAGCCGGATTCTGTTGCAAAAAGGAATTGCGGAGAAGTTTACTGCCGAGTTTGTGGCGCGGGCGAAGAAGCTGAAGGTGGGCAACGGGCTGGATGAGTCGGTCGAGGTAGGTCCGCAGGTGAACATCAGCCAGATTGAAACCTCGGAGAAATATGTGGCGATTGCGCTGGCTGAGGGAGCGAAGCTGCTTTGCGGCGGCCACAGGCTGACGGAGGGGAGCTATGCCCATGGAACCTTCTTTGAGCCGACAGTGCTGGGCGGCGTGACGCCGGGGATGCGGATTGCGCGGGAAGAGGTGTTTGGGCCGGTGGTTTCGCTGATTGAGTTCTCGACTTTTGAGGAAGCTATCGAGATTGCGAACTCGATTGACTACGGGCTGTCGACGGCGCTGTATACGAAGGATGTGAACCGGGCGTTCGCGGCGATGCGCGATCTGGAGTCGGGGATCACGTATATCAATGCGCCGACGATTGGGGCGGAGGTTCACTTGCCGTTCGGCGGGGTGAAGCATACGGGCAACGGACATCGCGAAGGGAATGGGGCGATCTACTTCTTTACCACATGGAAGGCGGTGTATGTGGACTACTCCGACAAGCTGCAACGGGCGCAGATTGATAATGCGGAGTGAGTCTGTCTGGGTTGAGACCGCGAGTCCGTGTGAAATCTCTACTGAATCAACTCAATCCCAGGGCCTTACGCGGCCTGCCGCCAGCGCGGGAAACGCGCGGCGGCTATTTTATAGACGCGGAATCGAGGGCGTGCGTGGCAAGCGCGACGACCCGCGGTATCGGCTTCGCGCCTTGTTCATAATAGGCAACCATTCGGCGGCTTAACCCCAGCGCGGCGGCAGCGGTGTCGAGCGTATAGGCTTTGCGTTCGCGCCAATGTTTGAAAGCCTCAGACGACATGGTCAGCCCCGATTGTTCCTGCGCAAGCCGCCAAAGGGTGTCGGCAGCCATGTCGATTTCGTCCGGCCAGCAAACATCCGTGCCATAGTCGCCAACCTGCACGCGCCCAAACAATTCCGGCGAGCGGCGCAACGGCTCATACACGCGAAAAGTCTCTACCAGGCCGGAAACATCAACCCGGCTCTCCTCGCCCTTTTCCCAGCGAATGCGCAAGGTCAACGGCTTCTTGCCGACGGCAACAGACGCGATACGCGGCAATGTTTTTCTCGGCATGATCGTTACCCCCGTTCGTTCAGTTCTGCCCAACGAAGCGCCAGTGCCTCTTGATGGCTTTGCGCCCAGACCAAGGCCTCGGCAATCTGGGTTGGCCGGGCCTCTCCCGCAATTACAGTCAAATCCGAAATCCGCACCAAGACCTGAAAATCAGGCGCGACGATGTGGAAATGAGGCGGCCGATGGTCGTCGGCGTACATGCGTACGCTGACTGACCCAAAGCGTTGCAAAACCGGCATACAGAACCATCAAAACAGCGTAATGCAACTATTGCACTATTCGCAGTCGATGTCAATGTCAATTCTGGGATTTCAGTTTCGGCGCGGCGGCGTCTCAAGTTCTACCCATTCTGAGACGGTAAGCGGCCGGGTCGGCCTGGCTTCGTGATTGGGCCGGGTGGTGGCTTTGCGGCCGATTCGGCGCTACAATCTTGCCATGAGCCGCACCGCCGCAGAAATCCTTGAGGAAGCGCGCCAACTTCCGCCGAGCGAACGGGAATGGGTTGCGGAAGGATTGTTAATCGATAGTGCCGAAGAGATTGAGCCCGAGTGGGCCGCGGAAGTGGAGCGGCGGGTTGCCGAAGCAGAAGCGGGGAATGCAGCGTCCTGTTCATGGGACGAGCTTGAGGCCCGCTTGCGCTCGCGTCTGGCTCAATGAGTTCCAGAGAGCTCCGAATCCACTTCGAGGCGCAAGTCGAGATCGAAGAAGCTTTCGCGCGGTATCGACAGGAAAGCCCGTTAACCGCCGATCGTTTCCTGGCCGAGGTCGGGTTATCGCTGAAGAGAATCGCAGCCCATCCAAAGCTCTATCCCCCGTACTCGAAGAACACGCGTCGCCGGGTCCTTGGCTCGTTTCCGTTTTCCGTCGTGTACCGGGAGACCGCGGACTCCATCTTGATCGTTGCGATAGCCCATGCGAAGAGGCGCGAGGGGTACTGGGCAATGCGCCTGAGGCGCCAGCTTCTGTAGAACAAACTGCCTTACAATCTCTCCATGCCTCATACCTACGAGGAAGTGCGACAAATCGCGCACGAGCTGCCCGAGGATCAGCGAGCCCTGCTCGCGAACTCGCTGTGGGAGAGCTTGGACCCCAGGGAGAGCGATGCGACGGAAGCCGAAATCGACGCCGCCTGGGACGGGGAAATTGCTCGCAGGGTCGCGGAGATCAAGGCCGGGACTGCTGTGACCTGCTCGCTGGAAGAGGTTGAGGCGGATTTGCGGGCAATCGTGGGCGAGTGAAGCCGCTGCGGATTCACGAGGACGCGCGGCGCGAGGCCGAGGTTGAGTCGGGAACCGCAGTCACTTGTTCGTGGTAGGAAGTGGAAGCGCCGCTCCGTGCCCGGTTCGCCAAGTGAGTGGGAAGCGCCTTCGGATCCAGTCGCACGTCCAGGAGGAGTTTGCATCCACCGGCAGTTTGTGGGCAGGCTGGGCAGGGACTGGATGCAGTTGGCCTCACCGCAGGTGGCCTAGTTCGTCAACTCATCCACCCGCACATGCCCATACGCCGCCAGCGGCACCTCCGTCAGCGGCAACCCCGGCCCCTCCCACAGCAGCTTCGGCACACCCTGGCTCGCCGAGTGCAAACCCTCCAGGTGAAACGCATGTTTCCCCGCCCGCAATCCCAGTGACCCGCGATCGAAGCGCACCGCATTTCCCGGCGACCCGCAGACCTGCGCAAACGGCGGCCCGGTCTTTGCCACTTGCACGCCGTCAATCACCAGCCGCGCCCCGTCCCGCGCCAGCAGGTCAAAGCTGTATCCGCCATCCGCCGGTATATCGATCAGCCCGTCCCACGCGGCCGCATACTGCGGAAAGCCATGCGCATCGGCGTAAATCCCGTGCGACTCCCCGCTGAAAACCCCATACTCTTTCGTCAAGTCCGGCAGCATCGTCCACGTGCCCGGATACACTGTCCAGTTCAGCCCTTGCAGCGTCGCGCCGTCTGGCCCCAGCGCGTCGTGCCACGAGCCCACGGCCACCACTCCCTGCCCGGCCCAATCCTGACGGCCTTCCCCGTCTTCCACGTGCAGCAGAACCCTGAACCGCCCCGACCCATCCAGTTCCGTCCCCTCGGCGTCCGCGAACCGGTGCCGCACCTTGCGCCCTTGCGCCTGCGTTCCATCGCCGAAAAACCACGTATAGCTCCCGCCCCGCACCGTCTGCGCCGTGAACATGACACTCTGCTTCGGCCCAAACACCGGCGGATCCACCGTAAACGCCGCAACCGGCTCATGGAGGACCGCAAAGTGAATCGCCTCCGCGCCATTGCTTACCGTCACCGGCACGTCGGCATCGGTCGCCGCGCGCGTTTGCCCATACTTCACGTTGTCCAGCACCACGTCGGTTACCGGCCCGATAATCGTCGACCCCGCCAGCGGCGGCTGGTCCAGCGCCCAGATATTCCTGAACGTAAATCCGTGCAGCGCCGGCTCTTCCCGCTCAATCTGCACCAGCGAGTACCAGTTGTCCACCAGCAGATTCTCAAACGTATAGTCCGAGTGGTCGCCCTTGGCGCCGTTCGCTCCCCAGAATCCCAGCAGCCCAAACGTCTGTCCGCACGCCCCGATGCCGCCGTGCAGAATGTCCGAGTCCCGGAGCGTGAAATTCCGCGAATTGAAAATCTTCCGCGGCCAGCCCGAGCGCACAATGTTCGAGATGCTCGTCGAAACCACGCTGTGCTCGATCATGATGTTGCCCACATCCTGCCCTGGCCGCAACATATCCGCGTCGGTGTAGCCGTCCCAGTTGCCCTCCATCGCGAACACGTCGTCCGACGACCGCAGAAACGCGTTGCGCACAATCGTTTGGCCGCCGCCCAGCCAGTCCATCCCGTCCTGGTTCGCGTTCCCCGGATTGCCGCCGATCACCCGCAGATCGTCGTACGTGAACCCCGTCGAGTCCTTCATCTGGATGGACCAGGTCCGCGCACGGATAATGCACGTCAGCCCGCTGATCTCCACTTTGTGTGCATCGAGCGCCCCAATGCAGTGCCAATCCGGCCTCTGCATCCAGCCTTCGTCGGCGTCGGGTTTCTGTGTGCCCTCGTACACAATCGTCCCGCGCCCCAGCACCTTCACGTTCTCCACCTTCCACAGGTTCAGGCTGCCGAAGATGAACGCCCCAGGCGCAAGGTAGATCGTCTCGCCGCTCTTCGGGTTCAAACTCTCGCGATGCAGCCCCGCCGGCACCACGCGTACATTCGGCCCTGGCGCCGGCGGCGCCGGAGGCCTCCCGGCAAACAGGAACAGCATCACCGCCTGGTTCAGAAAGTCGCCCGGCCGGGAAATCGAAAGCTTCGCCGGTCCCGCCAGCCTGAAGCGGATCGTCTGCCCAACACGCGCCGGCCGCAGCCCCAATCGCCAGGGCTGAATGTCCACGCCCCGGTCCCAGAACCCCTTCTCCGCGGCGGTAATCTCCACCTCCACCGGCCCCGTCGCATCGAAGCTCACCCACTCATAGTTCGTCGCCGCGTGCGCCACATCCACAACCTGCCCGTTCACCTTCACGCTGAAAGCTGCTGAACGCATCTCCGCGGGAACGGGCGCCGCCTGCACGCGCGTAGCCGCGTGCGCGGCGGCAGGCAGAGCAATAAGCAACACAAGCAGACAACGATAACCCGGCAAAATGCAAGACCCCTGCAAGAAGAGTGGGAACCCAACCAATGTAGCACCGCCGCGGCACTCGCCCTACAGCCGCGCCTGCCACCGCTGCGAAATTCGCAGCGCATTGCGGATCGCCCACGTGGTGAACAGCAGCAGCACACTGCCCACAACCAGCGCCACCACGATGTACCACATCCCCAGCACTTCGTGCGCCGGAGGCCCGGGCGGCGGGAACAGAACACCCGATCTAAGAACGTGACCGTTTTCAAGCCATAACCCTGTATTCCCCGGCAAGATCGGCTTCATCAGCGCCGTCAACACCAGCCCGCCTCCAATCGCGTATCCGAACACCCCCAGGAAAAACACCACAAAGCCGAACACGCCCTTGGTGGCCAGCCGCAGCGTCGCCCGCAGCAGCGTCAGCGGAGAAAAACTCCGGCTCGCCTGGCGGATCAGTAGCCCGTCCCTGTACTGCCGCGCCAGCTCCTCGGCCGGCCCCAGCCGTTCCAGCACCGTCTCCACCGAGGCGCCGGTCTCCTCGGCCGAATCCCTCACATGCGCGCCAATCTCGCGCACAATCTCTTCCCGCTCGGCAATCGTCAGCGGCCCCAGATGGAGCCGGAGAGCGGTCAAATAGCTGTCAATCTGCATCTCTGTCGTCATTTCACTTCCTCCTGTTTTCCCAATACCGGTTCAAGAAGGCGGCTCAGGCCGCCCGCAAAGCTGGTCCAGGCCTCCGCCATCCGGCGAAGGCGCTCACGGCCGGCTTCTGTCAGTTGGTAGTATTTGCGCGGGTGCCCGGCCTCGGCCTCAACCCATTCCGAACTCAGCAGCCCCTCCGCCTTCAGCCGGGTCAGAATCGGGTAAATCGTTCCTTCCCCCAGAACCAGTTGCGAGTTACTCTCCAGAAATCGAATGATCTCAAGGCCATACAGCCGCCCGCGCCAAAGGCTGGCCAGGGCCGCCATCTCCAGCGCTCCCTTGCGCAATTGAGCCTCCCAGCGATCCGGCTGGTCGCCTTCCGCGGGAAGCGCTCTCGGTTGTGCCATAGCATGATACCTCGTATAGCCATGTATAGTGCCATACGAAGTTTGTGTCAAGCAAAATATTCAGGATTTTTCCCTGGGAATCCCCGGACCACCCGCGTCGCCATCCGGCCATGCGGCCGCCGGCGCCGTCAATTCACAGCCAGCGTAAGCTCTCCCGTCAGCGTCCAGCCGTTGCTTTTGCCCGTGTAACTCGCCCTCAGCGCGTGCGTCCCATGGGCCAGCTTCGTCGCGCACAAAAAGCTCGTCAGCGTCGTCTGGCTGGCCGTGCAAAGCTGTGTCGCGCCGTCCAGAATCGTCCACGTCCCGGCCACACTTGTAGCTCCCGGCGCGGTCAGTGTCGCTGTCAGTCCGATGCCCTGCCCAGCCTTCGGAGCGCTCACGCTCGCCGCCAGTGCCAGCTTCGGCTGTGTGATCGTGTAGTTCGCCGAAGCCACGGCCGAGTTCAAATACCCGCTCGCAACCGCCATCGCCTCAATCGCTGTGTTCCCGCTTACCGCAATCGCCCCGCTGTATTTGGCCGAGGACGTCGTCGGCGTCGAACCGTTCACTGTGTAATAAATCGTTGCCCCCGCCGTCGTGCTCCCCAGCACCACATTCTGCGTGCCTGTATACTTGCCCCCCGCGGGCGAGAACGTAGGCGTAGCCGCCGGCGCCGCAATCACATAGGCCGCCTGCGCAACCGACGAATTCGTGTACCCGCCGGCCACGGCAATCGCCGAGATCGTCATCGAGCTCTTCACCGGGATCGCCGTTGCGTAAAGCGTCGACTTTGCCGTCGGCGTCGACCCGTTCAGCGTGTAATAAATCTGCGCCCCCGCGGTCGCGCTTGTCAGCGTCACGCTCTGCGCCGTCGCATAGTTCCCTGCCGCCGGCGTGAAAACCGGCGCAACCGCCGTCGTCGCCGACCCGGTAAACGCATACGGCGTCGATGTCGCTGCCGCATAATTGCCATCGCCCGCGTAGCTCACTGTCAGGTCAAGCGTCCCCGCGGTCGACAGCGCTACCCCCTTCAGCACCGCCCCCTGAATCCGCCCATTCTCCAGCACATACAGCGCGCTCGACCCATAAAGCACCGAGACAATCTCCGGCGTCCCATCCGCGTTCAAATCCGCAATCAAACTCGCCGCCGGCTCCGAGCCCGTGGTCGTCGAGTAGCCGGGAAGCGGCACAAACGTCCCGTCCCCGTTGCCTTCAAACAGGCTCAGCCCGTTGCCCTTGAAATCCGTCACCGCCAGGTCTGGAATTCCGTCCAGGTCCAGGTCGCCCACGGTCACCGCAAGCGGCCCGTTGCCCGCCCCATAAAGCTCAATCGGCAAAAACGTCCCATCCCCATTGCCCAGCAACACCCCCACCGCGTTCGCTCCATAGCAGGCAACCACCAGGTCCAGATTCCCGTCGCCGTCCAGGTCCGCCACAGCGACAGATTCCGGCGTCGTTCCACTCCCCGTCTCCAAAGCGGTATAAGTCTGGAAAACCCCATCGCCGTCCCCCAGGCTGATGTCCACCGTGTTCGCCGTGGTGGTCACCGCCAGGTCCATATTCCCGTCGTTGTTAAAATCCCCCGCCGCAATCCACGTCGGCCCCTGGCTCGATCCCAGCAGCTGGTAAGGCTGAAACGTTCCATCCCCTTTGCCCAGCAGCACGCTCGCGCCCACTGAGTTGTTCGCCGTCGCAATGTCCAGCCGCCCGTCGTGGTTAAAGTCCGCCACCACCAGTCCCACCGGATAGTAGAGCCGCGATCCCGCCGTCGCAAACGTGCGCGCCGCCTGAAACGTCCCATCCCCGTTGCCCAGCAGAATCGCAACCCCCGCGGTATTGCCCAGCGCCACCGCCAGGTCCAGCTTGCCGTCGCCGTTGAAGTCGCCCACGGCAACCGCCAGCGGCTGCGAGCTCAGACCGGTCGAGTAGTTCACCGCCGCCGCAAAGGTCCCGTCGCCCTTGCCCAGAAGCACCGCTGCCACTCCGGTGGCCGAGTCCGGCACAACCAGGTCCGGAATCCCATCGCCGTTGAAGTCGCCGATCGCCAGGTCGTTGGGTCCGCTCTTGGCGCCTGTCGTAATCAGCCCAAAGGGCTGGTAGCCGCTCAACACCGTCGCGCCCAGCGCCACGCTGCCCAGCTTCGCGCTCCCGGTCGCATTGGTAAACACGACGCTACCCGTCGGCGCCATCGGCGCGTGGCTGGCCAGCGAAGCGCCCAGCGCATAGCTTCCCCTGCTCCCCGCCACGCTGGTCAGCGTCGCCTTCGCCGCGTACGTCGAATTCCCCTCCACCGTCAGGCTCTGCGCCGCGGAAGCTGAGGCGGCGTAGGGCGACGTGCCCTGAAATCTGGCCTCGATCGAATAGCTGCCCACGGGCAGCAGCAGCGTCCGCGCCGCCTCTCCCTGCGCATTCAGCACCGCGGTCGCCGGCAGCGCCGAACCCGAACAAGCCGGCAAGGCCGCGTTGCGGAACAGCACAATTCCCGGCGTCACCGCGATCGCGCCGGCGCGCACGCCTGCCGTCAGCGTCACCGTCGTCCCCGCGTCCACCTTCGTCGCGGAAAGCGTCAGCGTCGTCCCCGTGGCGCTGTTCGTTGCGCCCTCCGGCCGCAAGCCGCGCTTCGCTCCAATGGGTTCGGGGACCAGCCGCATCGCAGTCACGCCCAATTGCGCCCCGCCTTGGGCAGCAAAGCCGCAACTGAGAACGCCAACCAGCGTGAGGAAGGGAAAAACCAGCCGGGACGTTCTGAAACATTTGCCGCGCATGGCGCAGAACCAGCCTCTGCACGCAGTCTAGAATTCGCCGAACGCGAAACTTCAGCAGAAAACAGGAGACTCAGAGCAAACGCGGGCGGTTTGGGAATAAAAAAACTCCAATCCCAAAACGAGTCTCCCGCCCAACCCAAGCCTCAGATTCCTTCGCCCCCCCAGATCCCTTCGCCCATCAGATGCCTTCGCCCATCGACACATACTGCCGCAGCCGCTCCAGCTCCACGCGATAGGCACTGCGCTCGGCCGCTTCCGCCGCGAACGGCTCCGCCACGCGCGCCTCTCCGCCCAGCCGCTCTTCCAGCTCTTCCACGCGGCCGGCAAGCGCGATCAGCGCGTCGCTCAGCGGGTCCTTCACATCGTGCGGATCGGTGATCAACACCCGCAGACCGTTGCGGTAGATAATGTGCGCCGGAACGCCCACCACCGTCGAATTGGGCGGTACATCGGAAAGCACCACCGACCCCGCGCCCACCCGTGAATTCTCGCCCACCGTAATGTTGCCCAGCACGTTGGCGTTGTTGCCGATGAACACCCCGTCGCACACCGTCGGGTGCCGCTTGCCGTGGCCTTTGCCCGTCCCGCCCAGCGTCACGCCCTGGTACATCGTCACGTCGCTGCCCACAATCGCGGTCTCGCCAATCACCACGCCCGTCGCGTGGTCAATAAACAGCCGCCGCCCGAGCAGCGCTCCCGGATGAATATCCACCCCGGTCAAAAACCGCGCCAACTGCGAGAGCAGCCGCGCCGCCAGCCGCAGCCGCGCCTGCCAAAGCCGGTGCGCGACCCGGTGCATCCACACCGCCCAAAGCCCCGGATAGCACAGCAGCACCTCCAGCCGCGACCGCGCGGCCGGGTCCCGCTCCAGCACGGAGTTCACGTCTTCGCGTATGCGTTCGAACATGGGCACGCTCTTTCCTGCCAGGCTCGCCGGCGGAATCGTTTCCATCCCGCCGGCCATGGCCCTGCCTACAGCGTCACCGCCTGCGTCTCCGTCGCCAGCGCCTGCTGCCGCAGCGGCTCAAACAGCACGCTCGAAAGGTACCGCTCGCCGAAGTCGGGCAGGACCACCACAACCAGCTTGCCCGCGTTCTCCGGCCGCGCCGCCACCTTCAGCGCCGCCGCCACCGCCGCGCCAGAACTGATGCCCACAAACAGCCCTTCCTCCAGCGGAAGCCGCCGCGCCATCGCGATCGACTCGTCGTTGGTCACCTGGACGATCTCGTCGATCAGCCCCGTATCCAGTACTCCCGGCACAAACCCAGCGCCGAGGCCCTGAATCTTGTGCGGCCCCGGCTTGCCGCCGGAGAGAACCGGGCTGTCCGCCGGCTCCACGGCAATGGCCTTGAACCCCGGCTTGCGCTCCTTGATGTACTTGGCCACGCCGGTAATCGTGCCGCCCGTGCCCACGCCGCTGATCAGAATGTCTACCTTCCCGTCGGTATCGTTCCAGATCTCCGGCCCCGTCGTGGCATAGTGAATGGCCGGATTCGCCGGGTTGTCGAACTGTTGCAGAATATACCCGTTCGGCGTCCTGGCCCGAATCTCGTTGGCCTTGGCGATGGCCCCCTTCATCCCGTTCGGTCCCGGCGTCAGCACAATCTCCGCGCCAAAGGCCAGCAACACCGTGCGCCGCTCCAGGCTCATCGTCTCCGGCATGGTAAGAATCAGCTTGTAGCCCTTCACCGCGGCGACAAACGCCAGCGCGATTCCGGTATTTCCGCTGGTCGGCTCAATCAGAACCGTCTCGCCCGGCTTGATCTTGCCGTCCTTCTCGGCAGCCTCAATCAGCGCCAGCCCAATGCGGTCTTTCACGCTGGACACGGGATTCTGGCTCTCCAGCTTGGCCACCACGATTCCAGGCAGACCCGCTGCCACGCGGTTCAACCGCACCAGCGGGGTGCGGCCAATCAACTCCGTTACATTCGCGGCGATATGCGCCATGATGATCTCCTCTTTCCGGGATAACTCTCCCCGGGGGTTCATTTTCAGCTTTTTTTTTTGGGGGGTGATGAACGCGCTGTCAGGCGGAAAAGATCGCGCGCGAGTAGGGCGCGCGTCTGCATCGCGGCTGGCACCAGGACGGTGTTAGCGACATCGACGCATGCTCATAGCCTATCCCCAAAGTCCAATCGGTTGCAAGACCTTCCCATGAAAGAGATGCGGAAAGCATGCTGGATTTCGTTTTTCAGGGGAGGCAGACTTCCGGCCGGCCGGCAGGCATTCCCGGTTGTTTCGTTGCAAAAGCCGGCCCCAGGGCGCGCCGGCGCCCAGATCGCAACGTCCCTATTTTGCAGTATGTTACGCGGCCGCTCGCGGCAGCAAAGCACATCGGCCCTGGCGTGGCACAAGACATAACGAGGCGCGCCAGGCATCTGCCCGGCGCGCCTCGCCGTGTTGCGCTGACCATTGCGCCCATCGGGCGCTCGATCTACTCGACCGAGTGCAGCTTCCAGGCCCCGTCTTCAAACGAAAAATCGGCCTGACGCTTGGTGCTCAGCTTGTTGCCGGGGTTGTGGGCCATATCCACCAGCGGGCCGGGAAGGCCGTCCATGTTCACAGCCTCATTGAAAGAGGCGCCCTTGGCCGTCGTCACGCCTGGCAGAATCTCGTCCTGGATGTCGCCCAGGTCCTTCGCCTTGAGGTGATTGGTGGCCACCGAAGTCACCACGATCACATAGTGAGGATCCTTGGCCGTCTCCGGGTGCCACTGGATCACGTCGCCGCCGCCGGGGAGCTTGACTACCTTCTTGCCGTCGGGGGTCAGCGTAAAGTCGCCCCAGAATCCGTTGGGATAGCGCTTGGTTTCCACCCAGTACTTGGCAAGCACGCCCGCGCTCATTCCCTGGTCGCCCAACGTGATGTTGACGCCCGCCGCCGGGGCCGCGTCATACTTTGCCTGGATCATGGCCAGCGCGTTGGCCTGGGTCAGCTCCGGCGTCGACTTGCAACCGGCCACGAACAGTCCAGCGCTCACCAACACCAATGCCGCAAATATCTTCAAATTCAGTACGTTTTTCACTTTCCCTCCGTAGACCGCATGAAATGGTTCAAGTTTGTCCGACTCGTCATTTTTCTCCTACTTTCACTCCCTGTCAACAGCATTGCAAGTGACCCTGAGCACAGGGGGTTATCATTCTGCCGCGAAAGACCAAAATACTGTGGATTTAGTCGAGAAGACTACGCTTCCGCGCGCCTTCCGGCCTCATTCGAACCGCCTGCGGAGAACCCATGGCGTCTTGAGCATAGTGCATCCGCGCCGCCTCCTACCACCCTCCGCGACTGAGTCCCAAGGGCCGGCGCGACGCGAAGCGGAATCGCTCCGCACTCAGTGCGCCGGATCCTCCAGTACCCGTCCCAGCAAAAGCGCCAGAAACCCCTTTTCATCCGATTCCAGGCACACCTGGGCGTTCGCAGCGCCCGCTCCGACTCGTGTGAAGCCCTGGTCGTCCACATCCAGGTGCATGGGCGTTACCGGGCAAAGCTCGGGATGGACCGCATACGCCACCGCCACCGGGTCAAAGAGCGTGGGCGTGGTCCAATGCTCCTTGGTCCCCGCGCTCCACTGGTGGTAGAGCAGCGTCAACTGGTCTGTCAGAGGGCTGCCGTGCGAGAAGATCGCCTCCCTGTCCTCCGCTTCCAGGTGAATCTGCGTCGAGTCCAGCGGCATCATGAAGACCGGTACGCCCGAGGCCAGCAGCGCCTTCGAGCCCGCCGGATCGGCTGCGATGTTCCACTCCGCATCGGGACTCTGGCGGGCTCCGTCTTTTCCGCCGCCGTAGCCGCGGAATATGCTGCCGCCCATCAATACCACCCGCTTGAGTTTGCCGAACGTAGCCGCATCGCGCTGGATGGCCGCCTGAATATTGAAAAGCGGCCCAATCGCAATCAGCGTAATCTCGCCCGGATGCGCGCGAATCTGGCTCAGCAGGAACTCCACCCCATCGGCATGCGCCGTCTGCGGCGCCCTGCGGGCATAAGCCGCCTGCGTGAAGACGTTGCTGTACGGCGTGGCAACCCCGGCGTTTACCGGAATGTCCCCGCGGCCCAAAGCTCCAAGATAGCGATCCAGAAGCCGGGCCCGCAGCTCTGTGTCGCCAAAGGCGCTGGTGACGCCCAGGATGTGCAGCTCCGGGCTGCGAAGGGCCAGCGCCAGCGCAAAAGCGTCGTCGATGTCGTCGCCGATGTCCGTGTCCAGGATTGCCAGTTGCGGCTGAATTTGCGGCGGCAGGGGCGGCGCGGCCGCCGGCTGCTGCCCGCCAGCCGCCAGACCGGCCGCCACCAGCGCCAGCGCGGAGAGGCCCGCAAGAATTCGCTCAGTAATCATGGACAACACTTTAACCGGTCCGCCCCCTCACAGGAAGACGCGGTCCCGCTCCTCGCTCCGGCTGTCGCGCCGGAACGCTCGTCGATTACCATGTTCCCTGACATCTCCCATGGCCAAATCAGGAGCAAATCAGGAGCAAACCGTGCCCTCCCTGTCGCGCCTCCACTCAAGCCGCCGCCGGTTCCTCAAGCAATCCAGCCTGCTCGGTCTTGCCTCCGCGCTCCCCGCCGCCCGCCGTTCGCTATCGGCAGCCGGCCTCACCGGAACCACGCCGGCCGCTCCAGTCAAGGCCCGCGCGCCCCTCACGCCCGGAGCCTTCTACCCACTGCCTCTCGGTTCCATCCGCCCGCAGGGCTGGCTCCAAGGCCAACTCGAAATCCAGGCCAACGGCCTCAGCGGCCACCTGGACGAAACCTGGCCCGACGTCGGCCCCAACAGCGGCTGGCTCGGCGGCACAGGCGAATCCTGGGAGCGCGGCCCCTACTTTCTCGACGGCCTCATCCCCCTCGCCTGGCTCCTCGACGATCCCCGCCTCAAAGCCAAGGCGCAGAAGTTCGTTGACTGGACCCTCTCCCACCAGGCCGCCAGCGGCATGATCGGCCCCGCGACGAACGATGATTGGTGGCCGCGCATCGTCATGCTCAAAGCCTTCACCCAATTCCAGGAATTCACCGCCGACCCGCGCGTGATTCCCGTGATGGACAAGTATTTCCGGTACCAGCTCGCCGAGCTGCCGCATCGTCCGCTGCGCGACTGGGGCAAATTCCGCTGGCAAGACAATCTGCTCAGCGTCCTCTGGCTCTACAACCGCACCGGCTCGCCGTACCTGCTCGATCTCGCCCGACTCCTCCGCCAACAGGGCTACGACTGGCTGGCCCAATACGCCAACTTCCAGTACACCCAGCGCATCACCCCTGAGTTCATTCACCTCAGCGAAGGCAACGGCCTCAAAGATCTGGCCCTCGCCACCCACGGCGTCAACAACGGCCAGGCCGTCAAGACCGGCCCGGTCTGGTCGCTGGTCTCCGGCTCGGATGCGGACCGCCGCGCCGTGCTCACCATGATCGCGGAACTGAACAAGTACCACGGCCTGCCCAACGGCATGTTCTCCTGCGACGAGCACTTCGCCGGCCTCGATCCTTCGCAGGGCTCCGAGTTCTGCACCGTGGTGGAGTATATGTTCTCCCTCGAACACGCCCTCGCCATCGCCGGTGACGCCTCGCTCGGCGACCGCCTCGAGCGTCTCGCTTTCAACGCCCTGCCCGGCACGCTCACCGACGATATGTGGGCCCACCAGTACAACCAGGAGCCGAACCAGATCGAGTGCAGCCTCCATCGCAAGCCCTGGACCACCGACGGGCCGGAATCCAATCTCTTCGGCCTCGAACCCAACTTCGGTTGCTGCACCGCCAACTTCCACCAGGGCTGGCCCAAGTTCGTGTCGAGCCTCTTCCTGCTCTCCGGCGCGCCAGACACAGACGCAAACGACGGCCTCGTCGCCGCCGTCTACGCTCCCTGCGAGGTACATACCAACTTGCGCGGCACACCGGTCCATGTCGTCGAAGAGACCGCCTACCCCTTCCACGGCACGGTGCGCATCACCGTCAATCCCGCGTCGCCGCTCAACTTCCCGCTCCAACTCCGCATCCCCGCCTGGGCCGCCGGAACCACCCTCGCCGTCAACGGCAAATCCGAGCCCAGCCCCACCCCAGGCAGCTTTGCCCGTATCGAGCGCGCCTGGCGCGCCGGTGATCGCGTCGAGATCGTCTTCCCCATGGCCCCGCGCGTCTCCCGCTGGTTCCATGATTCGGTCGCCATCGAGCGCGGACCGCTGGTCTTCAGCTACGCCATCGGCGAGAGCTGGGTCAAGCTCCGCGACCGCGGCCTGACCGCCGATTGGCAGGTGTATCCCACCACGGCCTGGAACTATGCGTTGAAAGTAGACTCGCCCGGCCAGAGCATCGCCGTCACCGAAGGCGAGGTGGGCCAGGCGCCCTTCACGCGCAGCAATACGCCGGTCAAGCTCGGCGTTAGAGCGCGCAAGCTCAACGACTGGCGCGCGGAAGACGGCGCGGCCAACCCCCTGCCACAAAGCCCCGTCGCCAGCGGCGAGCCGGAAGAGACCATCACGCTCATCCCCTACGCCGCCGCCAAACTGCGGATCACCGCGTTCCCGCAATGCAAGGGCTGAGCCGGGCGCGTAGAGCGCCGGGCGCGAACGCTGACCATGCGTCCGGGAAAATGCATCCCTCCAAGACCATAGCATTTTCGGAATGACTGCAGAAGCCATCGCATAAGCCGGTTTTGAAAGGACACGGCTTCACAGCTTGCGGAAAAACCCCATTCGGAGGGGGCTTTGTAACAGTGCACAACTTCAGTTGTGCCGCAAGTGCCGGAATACCAACGGGGCTTCAGCCCCTGCTCAAGCCTGCTCCAGCGTTCTGCTCCAATTCAAGCCCTTTTTTCGCAACCTGTTCAGCCATGCCGGAAACGCAACAATACCAAGGTGGGCCTTAGAGCCCCCGAGGGAATGCTGAATCGTCCCCGCGACTTGTTCAGAGTTTTCTTAGACGGGCTCCCGGAATAGCCTCTTCTGTGGCCTTGCCACATGGGCCGCGGTCTGCTACTGTGGTCTCACCACAGGAGACCCCAATGGGCGAATCCAAACTCGATCTGCTGCAAGGAACGCTCGATTTAATGGTGCTGCAAACCCTGGCAACCATGGGAGAGATACACGGCTACGGCATTGCCCGCCGCATTGAGCAGGCCAGCGGCGATGAAGTGCTCCTCAACCAGGGAACCATCTACGCCTCTCTGGTGCGCTTGCAGCAGCGAGGCTGGATCGCCGCCAAGTGGGGCACATCCGACAACAACCGCAAGGCTAAGTTCTATTCCATCACCCGCGCCGGCCGCAAGCAGCTCGCCAAGGACGCCGCCTACTGGCAGCGCCTCGCCGATGTCATGGGCCGCGTCCTCGCCATGGGTCCTGCCGCCGCGAGTCCTGTAGGCGGTGCGCAATGACCCAGCCACGCCTCCGCACCGCCGGCCTCCTGCGCTCCGCCCTCAACCGCCTCTGGGCCTTCTTCCACAAGCAGCCTCTCGACGCCGATCTCGATGCCGAAATCGCCGTCCACCTCGACTTCGCCATCGAAGAAAACATCCGCAGTGGCATGTCCCCCGATGAAGCCCGCCGTCAGGCCCTCGTCCGTTTCGGCGGCGTAGTCCAGGCCAAGGAGGGCCAGCGCCAGGCCCGCGGCCTTCCCTGGCTCGACGTCCTCGGCCAGGATCTGCGCTACACCCTGCGCACCCTCCGCCGCGAGCCCGGCTTCACCGCCGTCGCCGTCCTCATCCTCGCCCTCGGCATCGGCGCCAACATCGCCGTCTTCTCGGTCGTCAACACGCTGCTCCTCCAACCGCTGCCCTTCCCCAACTCCCACCAGCTGGTCTGGATCGCCCCGCCGCCCAGCAAGTGCGGCCTCTCCTGCGCCACCTACTCCACTGACGCCTACGACCAGTTCCGCTCCACGACACGCTCCTTCCAGGACGTCACCGGCTACATGGCCTTCTCCAGCGCGGATAACCTCAGCCTCAACCTCGGCGCAGCCCCCATCACCGCCACCGGCATCGATGTCATTGCCAACTTCTTTGAGGTCCTCGGCGTCCGGCCCGCCATGGGCCGCGCCTTCACGCCCAACGATGCGCTCGACGGCGCTCCGCCCGTGATCCTGCTCTCCAACGCCTGGTGGCGTCGCCAGTTCAATGCCGATCCCGCCATTGTCGGCAAAACCTTCGACATCAACGGCAGGCAGACCACCGTCATCGGCATCCTGCCCGCCAGCTTCGACTTCGGCGCCGTCTTCTCTCCCGGCGTCAAAGTCGACGCCATCACCCCGCTCGACCTCTACGGCCCGCCGCGCGATTGGGGCAACATCGTCACCCTCATCGGCCGTCTCAAGCCCGGCGTCTCCCTCGCCCAGGCCCGCGGCGACTCCAAAGCCGCCTCGAAAATCATGTGCTGGAATCTCAAATATCCCAACACCTGCGGCGACTACAAAGACGCCGTCATCCCCGTCCCCCTCAAGGACTACATCAGCGGCTCCCTCCGCCGTTCCCTCGTCGTTCTCTGGTCCGCCGTCGGCATGATCCTCCTCATCGCCTGCGTCAACCTCTCCAACCTCATGCTCGCCCGCGCCTCCGCCCGCGGCAAAGAGTTCGCCATGCGCAGCGCCCTCGGCGCCAGCCGCGCCCGCATCGTCCGCCAACTCCTCACTGAGAGCCTCGTCCTCTCCGCCGTCGGCTCCCTCCTCGGCCTCGGCCTCGCCTTCGTCATCGTCGCCTGGCTCGCCCACCAGGGCGCCATCGCCCTGCCCCTCCTCAGCACCCTCCACATTGACGCCGCAGCCCTCGGCTGGACGCTCCTCATCGCCATCTCCGCCGCCATCCTCTTCGGCCTCGCCCCCGGCCTCAAAATGGCCGGCGGAAACCTCCAGCAAGCCCTCAAAGACTCTGGCCCCGGCTCAGGTCAAGGCCGCCGCCACGAGCGACTCCGCCCCATCCTCGTCGTCACTGAGGTCGCGCTCTCCTGCATCCTCCTCGTCGGCGCAGGACTGCTTCTGCGTAGCTTCCTCAAAGTCCTCGATGTCGATCTCGGCTTCCAGCCCGACCGCGCCGCCGCCATCAAAGTCGACTACGACGACAGCGTCCCCAACGACAAATCCGGCGAACTCCGCATCGCCAAACGCCGCGTCCTCTTCCAGCAAATCCTCGCCCGCGTCCACTCCATCCCCGGCGTTGAAGCAGCCGGCATGGTCGACTATCTTCCCCTCGGCCAAAATCGCGCCTGGGGACTGCCCATCCCCAAAGGCCGCAACCCCAATGACTTCAAAAACGTCGCCGGCCCCCTCGTCTACGTCATCTCCCCCGGCTACTTCCGCGCCATGGGCACCCGCATCCGCGGCCGCGACGTCACATGGGACGACGGCTTCAAAAGCCAAAACGTCGTCCTCATCAGCCAGGCCATGGCCCGTTTCTTCTGGCCCAGCGAGGACGCTGTCGGCAAAATCCTCAACGGCAACGGAAATGACCTGCTCGTCATCGGCGTCGTCGACGATGTCCGCGAAGAATCCGTCGAAGACTCAACCGGCTGGCAGATCTACTACCCCATGACCGAGGCCACCCCCAACGACGCGGAACTCGTCATCCGCACCACGCTTCCGCCGGCATCGCTGGCTGGCAGCGTCATGGGCGCGCTACGCGAACTCAACCCCAAGCAGCCTCAAGCCGAGTTCCGCCCCATCACGGCTCTGGTCAGCCACGCCGTTTCTCCGCGCCGCTTCTTCATGTTCCTCGTCGCGTCCTTTGCCCTGCTCGGCCTGCTCCTCGCCGCGTTAGGCATCTACGGCGTCATCTCCTACTCCGTCACCCGCAAAACCCAGGAGATCGGCATCCGCATGGCCCTCGGCGCATCCCGCGCCCGCGTCCAGGCGGATGTCATGGCCCGCACCTTCACCCTCGCCCTCATCGGCATCGCCATCGGAGCCATTGCCTCCTTCGCCGTGGCCGCTCTCATTGCTTCGATGCTTTTTGAAACCCGCCCCATCGACCCCCCAACTTTCGCCGCCGTTGCCGTCCTCTTAGCCTCCATCGCCCTCCTGGCCGGCTATCTTCCCGCCCGCCGTGCCTCCAACATCGACCCCATGGTCGCCCTCAGAAATAACTAGGCCGTCTGTACTGGGGCTGTACGCGGTTTTGTTGAGTGTTTGCAGGTGTTTGAAAAGGGGGGAGTTAGGGGTGTTTTACTGGGATACTTAATTTGCATTCCGGTTGGTGATTGCGGCGGCATGTTATTGAAGGGAAATACGTTAGCTGCGTTTTACAGGAATACAAAGGCGATTTTCAATTTCATCACCGGGGCCGCTGGGTGAATTTGGGGGCGTCTGGGGGGACATTTTGGCGGGTTGATCGCGGCGGGACCTGGCTGCGGCGCATTGGAGACGACCGCCGGGGAAACGGGCTTCCTTGATGGCGCCGGGCAGGGCTGGGAGCAGGAATCGGGAACTTGCCTGGGGTCTATCGGGGACGGTGGCGCCGTACTGGTTCGCGCGCGCGGGGGCTTGGCGGTACTGCGCGGGGCTTACGGCTGCGGGGATGCTTCTTGCTTTCTGCATGGTCTGGCGTTCCTGTTTGTGGCTTGTCTTCGGAGAATGTATGGGCTGGTTTTGGCGTGGACCCTTCTCTGAATTCAAGTGTGCGCCTTTGGGAGGCAATTTTCGGCAAAACGGGTCCATGGGGGCGGGGCGTTGGGGGTTTCGATGACTTGCGGGTGGACGGGGAGGAAAAACGCGGTACGGCGACTTGCAAGGGGACGGAAGGAGGTGAAAGGTCTGGTTTGAGCCCGACTTTTTCATTGAAATTTGGTCGAAAACAGGGTGTTTTTGGCGCGAAATGACGTGAAATGGCATTACAGAGATCAGGGGTCGGGGAATAGGGAACAGGGTGGGCTTGGTTGGGGTTCGTGGTGTTCCCCACCCGCACCCCTGCCGCAGAAAGCGCGGAAGCATGGGTGCCAGACCGTTCGCATTGCTTATATTTACAAATATGTATTACAATCGAGCCGTGAGCAACTTCCAGTTTGAGTGGGATCAAGCGAAGAATCTCTCGAACCAGCGCAAGCATGGCGTGAGCTTCGAGGAAGCGGCTCAGGTCTTCCGGGACCCTTTCTATCTCTCCTGGAAGGATCGCGTTCAGGATGGCGAAGAACGGTGGCAGGCGTGCGGCGAGGTGGAAGGACTCGCGCTGTTGATCGTCGCGCACACGGTCTGGGAAGAAGACGAAGACGGCAATGAAATCGAAGTGGTTCGCATCATCTCAGCCAGGCCCGCGGAACCCAAGGAAAGGCGACGCTATGAAAAAGAAAATGGTTAGGTACACACTGGAAACATTGCCGCCGCTGACCGACGCACAGCGCGCGCATTTGAAGGCTCTCTCGGCGCGGCCCGCGCGCGAGATCGACACGAGCGATATTCCTGTCCTGACCGATGCGGAATGGGCGAAGACCAAGCGTGAGCGCGGGCATCTCTATCGCCCGGTCAAACAGATCGTCACGGCGCGCCTGGACGGGGATGTTCTGGAGTGGCTGAAGTCGCACGGCAGGGGTTATCAATCGCGCATGAACGCCATCCTCCGGCGGGAGATGCTGTCGTCGATTAAATAACAGTGGACAGTGAACAGCGATCAGTGGTCAGAAGAGGCCCGCTGGTTGGGGTTCATCGTCTCCCACATCTCAAGGTCAAGTTGTTGGCCGCCCGCCAGCTTTGTTCCCGGGCAGATTGCGGTTGTTCCTCCCCGGTCCCCAAATGCGAGGTACAGGGGGCACCCTCATCAGGATAGAAAGCACACTATGCGGGCGCCAGGGGGAGGCGGATGGTGGCCCGCGCGCCGCTGGCGTCTTCGCGGTTGGCGAGATGGATCTCGCCGCCGTGCGCGCGGGCGATTTGCTGCGCCAGCGCGAGGCCCACGCCGCTGCCGGTCGGCTTGGTGGTGTAGAAGGGAACGAAGAGATTCTCGGCATTGGCAATGCCAAGGCCGCAATCCTCAATGGAAATGAGCAGGCTGGGGCCTTCCGCGCGCCAACTCACGCGCACCGCCTGCGCCTGGTTGGCCAGCGAAGCGTCCACGGCATTGGCCAGAATATTGATCAGCATCTGCTCCAACTGGTCGGGATCGGCATGAACCACCACCGGCGGACCGGCATCGAGCTGGACGGCAAGTCGCCGCTCCAAAAGAACCACGCGCTCCACCAGCGGACCGAGAGAGACAGGCCTCAACTGCGGCTGAGGCAACTGCGCAAGCTGCCGGTAGGACTGCACAAAGCGATGGAGAGCGTCGGCGCGGCTTTCCACCACGCCGAGGCCGCGGCGAAAATCGCGCAGGACCGCCTCGTCGCCGCTCAAGGAATCCATCTGCGCAAGCAGGCTGCCGGCGATGGATTTTATGGGGGCGAGGGAATTGGAAAGCTCGTGTCCCAACACGCGGATCAACCGCTTCCATGCCGCCTGTTCCTCTTCCTGGAGCGGCAGGCTGACGTCGGCCAACAGGAGCAGCGTGTGGGGCCGGCCGTCCTGGCGGAACACCGCCTTGCGCAGCAGCCAGCGCGTGGGCTTCGATTGAAAGGTGTGGATGGTCTGATCGCTTGCGGCAAGCAGACGGGCGAGTCCCAGTTCACGCGCGGTGCGGCCAAAACATCGGGCTTGCGGCACGCCGAGCAACTGCACTCCGGCGTTGTTGGCAAGCTGCAACTGGTCGTTGCGATCGAAGGCAAACAAGGGCGCGTTCATCACTTCGAGAATGCGGGCGAGCAGCGCCGTGGCTTCAAGCGAACGCACGCGCTGCTTTTGCAGCAGATCGGCCAGCGCGTTCACTTCCCAAGCCAGTTCACCAAGCGCGTCGGGAAGGCCGGCTCCGCGGGCGCGAAAGGAGTAATCGCCCTCGCGCAAGGATGAAACCACATTGGAGAGCGTCTGCAAGGGGCGAATCAGGCCCTCGACCAGAGCCGCGGAGACCAGGAGGAAGTAGAGAAGCAGGCAGCCGGAGAGCAACAGCGCCGGCGCGAGAGAGAGGGATTGCCGGTAACCGAGAATGGCGGCGAAGACGAGGGCGGGCAATGCCAGAAGCAGGCAATAGAGCCACACCCGGCGCACGGCCGAGTGGCGGCGGCGCACCCCTTTCTCATAGCCCATATTTTTCGATGCGCCGATAGAGCGCCGCGCGGCTCAGGCCCAGCGACTCGGCAGCCTGCGAGATGTTGCCGTCACAGCGGCGAAGTACCTTGCGGATGAGCAGGGCTTCGACCTCGTCGATGCTCATGCTTTCAAACGACGGGATGGAAGAGCGCGAAGCGGCGATGGCCAGGTTGGCCGGTTCAATCTCTTCTCCGCGGCACAGCAGCACAGCGCGTTCGACGGAGTGCTCAAGTTCCCGCACATTGCCCGGCCACGCGTATTGCATCATCTGCTGCATGGCGGCGGCCGAGAAGCTGCTCACCTGCTTGCGATAGCGGGTTCTGCTGCGCCCCAGAAAGTGCTGTGCCAACAGAGGAATATCCTCATGCCGGTCGCGCAGCGCGGGCAGATGAATCTCGACGGTGTTGATGCGGAAGAGCAGATCCTCGCGGAAGTTTCCGGCCTTGGCTTCCTCGTGCAGTTGGGCATTGGTGGCGGAGAGGATACGCACGTCAACCTTCCGGGTTTGCGAAGAGCCGACCCGCTCCAGTTCGCCGGATTCCAGAACGCGGAGCAGCTTGGCCTGCTGGCGCAGGGGGACATTGGCGATCTCATCGAGAAAGAGTGTGCCGCCGTTGGCCAGTTCGAAGCGGCCGATGCGGTCGGTGCGCGCATCGGTGAAGGCGCCTTTGACGTGGCCAAAGATTTCGCTTTCGAATGTGCCTTCGGGCAATCCGCCGGCATTGACGGCTACCAGCGGCATCCGCGAGCGGGGCGAAGCGGCGTGGAGCAGCTTGGCGACGATTTCCTTGCCGGTTCCGTGCTCGCCGGTGATCAGCACATTGGCATCGGAAGGGCCCACCTGGGCGATGAGCTCAAGCACCGGCTGCATGGAGGGCGCGGAAGCCACAAACTCCGGCATGCCTTCAGCGCGGAGCAAGCTGTTCTCCAGTTCCAGTTGGCGCGCACGCCGCAGGGCCTGGTGCAACTCGGCGTGAACGCGCACCAGCGAGACCAGGCGCTCGTTCTCCCATGGCTTCTGGATAAAGTCGCGGGCTCCATGCTTGATGGATTCGACGGCTAATTCGATATTGCCCCAGGCGGTCATCACGATCACCGGCAGGCGGGTATCGAACTCGCGGATGCGCGCCAGCAGATCAAGGCCCTCCTGGCCGGAGGTGGTGTCGCGGGTGTAATTCAGGTCAATGAGCAGCACATCGTAATCGCTCTGCGCCAGCGCCTCCATCAGCAACTGGGGCGAGCGCACGCACTCCACCTGAATTCCCTGCGGCCTGAGCAGCAGCTCGACGGCTTCGAGAATGTGCGGCTGGTCGTCGGCGACCAGAACCCGGATTGGCTCTTGTTTATTGGTGATTGTCTGCCTCCACGGCGCCGGCCTTGGTGTCGGCGATTGAGACCGTGCGCTCTAAGAAGACCAAGCCTCGGGCGCGGCGGCGGCGGATGCGGCGGCTTTTGCCGGGGAATCCAGCGCCCGCAAGCATCGGCACGGCGGCGCTATGCACATCGGGTTGAGCTGAGGCAAGCATGGTCCCTTTCAACGATTCTATGGTCATCGAGTCACGACGCCCAATTTCGCGTCATCGATGGATACACCGGTCCGCTCCAGCGTCTCGCCGACGGCGCGGTCAATATCGACCTTTGCCTTCTCGTATGCGGTTTGCGCAGCGTCCAAAGCGGACTCGGCCTGGGCCAGCGCGTTTCCTGCGTTTAGAGTATCGAGGCCCGATTTTGCGCCGAGCAACTGTTCCTGCTTGGTGATGTCGAATGTCTTCTGCGCCAGGTCGCGCGCCTTCTGGGCCGCGTCAACGTTGGCCTGCCTCTGTTCCAGAGCGAACTTCGAGTTGCGTACGTCGAAGAGGATGGTCTTCTGCTGCTGCTCGGACGCGATCTGGCTCTGGCGGTACTGCAACACCGCACGGAATTGGTCTGCCTTGGACTGGCGGTTGCGCAAATTGATGTTGAGCGTCATCCCCACCTGGTATTCCGGGGACGAGTAGTTGAATGTGTTCGCGAACATGCTGGGGAAGCCGGTGGGCAGATCGGAGACGCATTCGGTTCCGAGGGAGCATTTCGGGTTGGGGGGCCCGGCGGTGCCTGCGCCGGCATAGAGGCCATACATGTTCAGAGTCGGCAGAAGCTCGCTGTTGATGTCCTTGAGTGCCTGCTTTTGCACTTCGGCCTGCATCTTGTAGATGGCAACCTCGGGCCGCTTCTTCTCGGCCTCGGCGATGAGCGCGTCCATGGCTTTGTCGGCATTGGGGTCGGGCTCTCCCCGCAGGTCGAGTGGAATGACCGGCATTTCGTCGATGATAGGATCATCGACCTTGGTGAGCGCATTCTTCATCAGCAACTCGTTCAGTCGAAGGCTGGCGCGGGCCACCGTGAGATTGCCTTCGGCGGTGGCCACGGCGGACTGATCCGTCATGACCTGCATCGCGGGGATGGCCTGGAGTTCGAGCTGCTTCCGATCGTCGGAGAGATTCTTGTTGGTGAAGTTGAGAGAGCGCTCACTGATTTGCTCGGCCTCGTACGCATCGACGAGGTCCCAGTAGATATTCTCCACCTGAGTCACGGTGGCGATGACCTGGGCTTTGAAAGCAAGGTCGGTGATCTGGGAGTTGCGCTTGGCGATGCGGATAAAGCGCTCGTTGGTGGCGATCCCAAAGCCGGCCAGAATGGGCTGCTGGACCAGCAGCTGAAAATTTGAATACAGCTCCGGATTGATGCCGTTGTAAGGGGTGTTGCTGGCGACACGCTGGCCGAGATAGTTGACCTGGACGCCGGTGCCGATGGGGAACGACTGGGAGTAGCTCGACAAGACCTCAATGGTGTTTGTCTTCAGAACCGGCACGCCGGACAGGAACTCGTTGGCCTCTTGTTGGACAGTGTGATCAACGTAACCCCTGAAGGTGAGATAGGGATCGAAGGACGAGACAGTGGTACCAGCGCCGAGTGTCGACGTGACGATGCCGCCATTCCCGGCGGAGTATCCGGAACCGGATGAGGCCCCTCCGCCGCCGGAAGCGGCAAAACCGCCCTGGGTGGACTGGACGATGGCGGTGTTGACGCCGTTGGCCTGAGCGCCCGATTTGGTGCGCAGAATATCGGTTTGAGCGATGGGGAAGTTATACCGAAAGTAGGCCAGATCGAGGTTGTTCTCGATGGCCACTGCAATGGCGTCATGCAATGAGAGATAGATCTTCCCATCGCGGATAAGGTTCTCCAGGCGCGGTGAGTTGCTCAGGTCCAGTTCCGGCGCGGTGGCGGGTTTGTAGGGCGATAGCGGGTTATGCGATCGGGGCATTGCCACGTGAAACGGCGCCGGCGGAGCGTACGCCGGCTGCTGAGCCTGCTGCATCTGCTGCGCCAGCGTCGGTGGAGGCGCAGCGGATGGGCTCGCCACCGGCGCCGGAGCTTCCGGCATGGGCAGCGGGGTTGTGGATGCGGCTGGCTCCTGGGCCCGGGCCAACCCGGATGGCCCGGCCTGTTGCGCAGGCGCCACGGCTAGATTGACTTGCAAAAGAAGAATGGCGGCCGCGGCCTTGATCGAACCGGCCGAATTGGAATTGAAGAGCCTCATTGAGCGTTCACCTCCCTGGGTGCAAGCAGTTCGTCTCGCGTCATCCATCCGTCGCGCAGTTCAAGAATGCGCTTGCCGTAGCGCGCATTCTCTTCGGAGTGCGTGACCTGGACGATGGTTGTCCCCTGGCGATTGAGTTCGCAGAAGAGGTCCATGATCTCGCGCGCCTGCGTGGAGTGGAGATTGCCGGTGGGCTCGTCGGCAAGCAGCAGCGCGGGCGCGTGGACGACGGCGCGGGCGATGCCGACCAGTTGCTGCTGGCCGCCGGAGAGCTGCGAGGGAAACAGGTCCTTCTTGGCCACAATTTGAAAGCGGTCGAGAATGTCGGCGACCATGCCTTGCCTTTCTTTGGCCGGCAGGTTCTTGTACGAGAGCGGCAGGTCAATGTTTTCGGCAACGGTGAGGTCGTCGAGCAGGTGATAGCTCTGGAAGACCATGCCGATGCGCTGGCGGGCGAGGTCGGCGCGCTGCTTGCGGTTGAGCTTATGCACCGGTGTTTCACCGAACCAGTATTCACCGAGCCAGCCATCGTCCAGCAGCGCCAGGACGTTGAGGAGCGAGGATTTTCCCGCGCCGGACGGACCCATGACAGTGACAAACTCGCCTTCGTCGATGGTGAGCCGTATCTGGCGCAAAACCCAGGTTTCGGTGTGGCCGGTCTTGTAACTTCGTTCTACGTTTTTCAATTCAATCATGATGGAGTTACTCCGATCTCAATGCAAGAATGGGGTCGACCGCGGCGGCCCGGCGTGCAGGCAGCCATGCGGCGATGAAAGAGGCCGCGGCAAGAACCAGGGCAACCGCGGAAAAAGTGAACGCATCGTGGGCCTGGATGCCATAGATGTAATCGCTGGCCAGACGGGTAGCAAACCAGGCGAGCACGCCGCCGAGGGCCAGTCCGAGGCCGACCAGAAGCAGTGCACGGACGAGCACGAGCGAGAGGATGTTGGCTTGCGGCGCGCCGAGCGCGATGCGGAGGCCGATCTCGCGCGTGCGTTGAGCTACCGCGAAGGAGAGAAGGCCATAGAGACCCACCGAGGCGATGAGCAGCGCGAGGGCGGCAAAGCCTTCGAGCAGGCGAGCGATCAACGTCTGGCTGCCGAATGAGTCTTCGACGGCTTCATGGATCGTTTTCACGTCGGTAGTGGTGGCGTCGGGCGCAACCTCGTGAAGGGCTTTGTCAAACTGCGCGCGCAAGGCGTCGGCCGGAACCGCGGCGCGAATGGCTACCTGCATGAAGGCGGTAGCGATGCCGTAGAGCGGCGTTCCCGGCTCCATCTGCGCAAGGCAGAAGTAGATCTCCGGCTTGGTCTGGTCGACGACCGTGCGCTGCCTTGTGTCTCCAATCACGCCGACGATGCGCATAGCGGAGAAACGGCCTTGCTTGCCCAGTCCGTAGGTGTGGCCGATGGCGTCCTGGCCGGGAAGGTACTTGTTGACGAAGGCCTGGTTGATAACGACCACGACGGGAGACGAGGCGGTGTCGTCCTCGGTGAAGAACCGTCCGCGGAGCATGGGAATTCCGAGAGCTTCCACGAGGCCGGCAGAGGCCAGGCGTCCGTCCGCGAAGGGAGCCTGGGGACGCGGGACAACCTTGCCGTCGAGCGACCCGCCGATGCGGACTTGCATCTCGCTGCGTAACGGCAGCACCGAACTGAGCGCGGCTACCTGCACGCCGGGAATGGCGCGCAGCCTTTCAAGCAGCGGCATGTAAGCGGTGCGGACCACGTTGTTCACGACCAGCGGGTCCGCCGCATCCTGCCGGACTGAGCCGTTGAGGATCACTCCGCCCGTGAGCACGTTCTGCTGGGAGAAGCCGAGCGGAACCATGCGCAGGTTGTGGATGGTGCGGAGGAACAAGCCGGCGCCCACAAGAAAGACAAGAGTGAGCGCGAGCTGCGCCACCACCAGTGCTTCACGGATGCGGTTCTGGCTCAACGAGGCAGTGCTGGTGACTCCGTGCAGAGCCTCGGGCGCCTTGCGGCCGGAGGCTCGCAGGGCCGGGAGAATGCCGGTAATGGCCGCAGTGAGCAGCGTGAAAGCAACGAGGGTGGCAACGACAACTGCATCCACATGAATGGTGGACTGGAGAGGCAGGTGGCGGCCAATCTGACGCCACAGCAGTTGGATGACCGTTTGGCCGAGCAGCATGCCAACCAGGGCGCCCATGCCGCTGAGCAAAAGACTTTCCACGATGGATTGCCGCAGCAGGCGGAGGCGGCTTGCGCCGAGGGCGCTGCGCACGGCGAGTTCGCGCATGCGCGCGACGGCGCGGGCGAGCATGAGGCTGGTGACGTTGAGGCAAGCCAGAGCCCAGATGCCGAAGACCACAACGTAGAGCAGCAGCAGCGGCTTGCGCGCTTCGCCATTCAACGTCTGCTGGTAACCGCTCACTTTTACGTGCGTGGGCCAGTTGGAATCCGCCGGAAGTCCTTTAGCGATGACTGCCTGGGCGCGATTGAACTGGTCGGTCAGTTGGGCTTGCGTCATGCCTTCCGGCAGGCGGGCAAAGACATCGCCCCAAATTGCCGAGGCGTTGTCCATCGCCGAGCGGTTTGCTTGCGAAATAGCAGCCGAAGACCATATCTGCATGGGATCCCCGAACGGGAACGAAAAGCGGCGCGGCATAACGCCCAGAATCGTGAAGGTCTCGCCGCGAATGGCCAGCGTCTTGCCCGCAATCTGTGGATCGCTGTTGTAGAGATTGCGCCACACATCCTCTCCCAGCAGAACCACGTGGTTGCGGCCAGGCTCGTTCTCTTCGGGGCGAAACACGCGGCCCAGGATCGGCTGCACGCCCAGCATCGGGAGCAGGTTCGCATCCACCTCCGTGCGCTTGACCTGGACGCGTCCGCCGGGGCCAACGATGCTGGCGTTGGATCCGCCAAAGGAAGCTCCCATCTGAAATCCGCGGCCCACCGCATCGCGCAGCTTCAACATATTGGCATAGTTCATGTCGAAAGAACACGTGGTACACACAACGCCGACCGCGACAATGCGATCCGGCTGCGCAAACGGCAGCGGACGCAGGAGGATTCCGTTGAGAACAGTGAACACGGCGATGTTTGCGCCCAATCCGAGCGCCAGCACCAGAATCGCCGTCAACGCAAAGGCCGGCGACCTGCGACCTTGACGAAGAGCGAAGCGTGCATCCTGCAAAATCGATCGCATTCAAACTCCCCTTTCTGGACAGAGCATGTGCACGGAAGAACTATTCGGTGCGCAAGGCCTGCATGGGTTGAATGGACGCGGCGCGGCGGGCGGGCAGCGCGGCGGCCAGGGTGACCATCGCTGCGGTGAGCACGACGGCGGCCACAAGAGTGATGGGATCGAAGGTGGTGACGCCATACAGCTGGCTGCGGAAGAGCCGGGCAAGTGCAACGACGGATGGAAGCGCGACCGCCGTGGCAACGGCAGCGATGATGGCCATTTCGCGCACAACCAGCAGAACGACGCTCGATCGCTGCGAGCCCAGGGCCAGGCGCACGCCGATTTCGCGGGTGCGCTGCTCAGTGGAGTAGGCCAGCACACCGTAGAGTCCAACTGCGGCGAGCACCACGGCGAGCAGGGAGAAGCCGATGGCGAGAATGGCGAGGGCGCGCTCATCGGAGGCGCTGGAATCCACCTGGGCCTCCATGGTGCGGAGGCCGTCGACGACCAGGGTGGGGTCGAGCTGATGGATGGTCTGCCGGATGGAGGCTTCGACAGACTCAGGCGGCGCCGCGGTGCGTACGTAGATTTGCACGCCGGTGGGATGCTCCATTTGCAGATAAGGCAGATAGACAGCGGGGCCGATGTCAGTGCGCAGGTCGGTGTGCTTGATATCTCCTACTACGCCAACGATGGTGGTGTCGGTTTTGGCTTCGTCGCCGCCGCCCTGGCCGATGGCGCGGCCCAGGGCATTCTGCGCAGACCCATAAAAGCGTTTGGCAAAGGAGATGTTGACGACGGCAACCTTGGGCGCGGTCATGGTATCGGCCGGAGTGAATTCCCGGCCGGCAAGGAGCGGCTGGCGCAAGGTGGCGAAGTAGCCGGGCGCGATGGACGGTTGTTCAGCGTTCATCTTCTCGTCCTCTGCCGGCTTGTAGCCCTGCACCTTGATACTGGAACTCCAGTTATCGCCGCTCAGTTCGGGATCAACCGTGGCAGAGGCGCTGGCAACGCCGGGAATGCGGCTCAGGGTTGCCAATGCGTTGACGACAATCTGGGATGTGCGGTCTTCGCCGAAGCCTGCGATGGTTGGATCGAGGGAGAAAGTGGCAAGGTTCCCGGTGTCGAAGCCTACGGATTGATGGCGGAGATTCTCGAGGGTGCGTGCGAAGAGGCCTGCGCCGCCGAGCAGCAAGACACTGAGCGCGATTTGGGCGCCAACGGCCACCTTGCGGAAGCGCTGGGAGGCTCTGGTGGCGGTGCCCGAGTTCTGCCTCAGTGAATTTGCAAGATCGGGGCGCAGGAAGTGAAAGACCGGCGCGAAGCTGAATAACAGACTGGCGAGCACGGAGACGCCGAGGGTGAACAGGAGGACCCGCAGATCAATAGAAGCGGAATACGGTTCGCTGCCAGGTTCGGAGCTGGTCATCAAGCGAAGCAGGGTCTTGGTGACAACCGGGGCAAGGACAAGCCCGGCTGCGGCGCCGGCCAGGCCAAGCAGGCTACCTTCGACGAGCAATTGCGAGACGATGCGGCTGCGTTTTGCGCCGAGAGCGTAGCGCATGGACATTTCACGCGCGCGGCCGGCGGCGCGCAGCAGAAGCAGCGTGGCTACGTTGATGGCACACATGGCGACGAGCAGGCCGGCCATGCTCATGAGGATGATCAAAGGCGTTTTGAGCCCGGCGCGGCCGGGTGCAAAGCCGGTTGAATCGTCGATGACCTGGAGGCGCGAATCGTCGAGGAACCTCTTCTTGAAGCGCTCGGTGTGCGACTTGTAGAGCGTCAACTCATAGGCCCGCAGAGAATGCCACAAGGGGCCGAGGCCGGCTTCAGCCTTGGATGGGGTGACTCCGGGCTTGAGGCGCGCGACCAGCGTGAGCCAGATGGCCTGGTGGTCGTTGAGGCTGTCAATCTGCATCATCCGCGGAATGGCGACGTCAATCATGCCGATGGGGATAAATACGCCTGGCCTGTAGTCGCCAATCGCCGAAGGAAAGTTGTCAGGGGCTACGCCGAGGACGGTGAAGGGATGGCCATTGATGAGCACCGACTGGCCGACTATATCGCGGGAACCGGCAAAGCGCGTGCGCCAGTAGTCATAGCTCAGGACGACGACTGGATTGGCGCCTTTCGCGGTATCGTCCTGCTGGGTGAGGAGGCGGCCGAGTGCGGGCTTCAACCCCAGGAGCTGGAAGTAATTGCCGGTGACGATTTCAGCATCCTTGTTTTCGGCCTGGTTGTGCCAGGAGACACCGGCGCTGGAGCGAATAGCGGCCAACATGCCTTGAAAAACCTGGTTCCGATCGCGCAGGTCCTTGTACATGGGGTAGGAGAAGTAATTGGAGGAATCGCCACCGAAGCTGCTTGCCCAGCCGGAGAACGATCCCGTCCAAACGAAGCGCACCAGTTCTTTGGGCCGCTGGACCGGCAACATGCGCAACAGCACCTGGTCAAAGAGCGTGAAGACGGCAGCGTTGGCGCCGATGCCGAGGGCAAGGGTGACGATGACGGTGAGCGTAAAGGCCGGCGACTTGCGGAACTGGCGCAGGGCGTGGCGAATATCGTTGATCATGTTCATCCGTGTTTCCTCGTAGGCAGGGTTATTCCGTGCGCAGGGCCTGCATGGGTTCAATGGAAGCGGCGCGGCGGGCGGGGATGAAGCCGGCCACGGTGGCGCAAAGGGCGAGCACAACGGTGGCGCCGGCGAGCGCGAGAGGATCGAAGCCGCCCACGCCATAGAGCATGCTGGCCATCAGGTGGCCGGCATAGAGCGCGGCGGGAATGCCGAGGGCAAGACCCACGAGGATCTGCCAGAGTGCGCCGCGCATGACCATGGAGATGACACTGATGCGCGTGGCGCCGAGGGCCATGCGGATGCCGATCTCCGACGTACGGCGTGCGACGAAATAGGACATGACGCCGTAAAGGCCGACCGAAGCCAGAATCAGCGCCAGGATGCCGAACAAGCTGGTGAGTTGAGCGACGAGGCGCTCCTGGTTGAAGTTTCCGGCAACCTGCGCATCGAGCGAGCGAAGGTCCATGACCGTGAGGTTGGGATCGATGCCGGCGAAGGTGTGACGGACGAGCGCATCCACGTTCGGCTGCGGGCTGGTGAAGTTGAGCACCATGGCATTCATGAACATGGATTGCGTCTCAGTGGAGGTCATCATCGGCTCTTTGTAGGCGGTGAACTGCTGCTCGATGGGACGCAGATAGACAGGGCGAACCTCGTCGCGGGGGTTGTTCATCTTGAAGTCGGCAAAGACGCCCACAATCTCCCAACTCCCCGAGTACTGAACCAGGTCGATGCCGAAGTGCTGGCCGATGGGGTCCTGATTGGGAAAGAATCTCTTTGCGAATGTCTGATTGACGAGGACCACCTGCGGGGAAGTTGCGGTGTCCTGCCTAGTGAACTCGCGGCCGCGGAGGATGGGCACACCCACGGCATCGAGGAAGCCATTGCTGACGCGATCCCACGTCGATCCGCATTTGTCGCCCGGATGCGGAGCAGGGTGCCCCTGCTGAATGACGCACTCGCCCCAGTTGTCTCCTTCCAGCGGGCTGTACATGGCCATGCCCAGGCTGGCCACGCCCGGAAGCGCGGAAAATCGATCTTCGATCTCACGATTGAGCGCGGGCAGCCGGTCGGCCGTGTAGCCCGCGCCGGCGGGATCGAAGTGCACGACATAGCGGTTGGACGTGACGATGCCGAATTTCTGCTGTTCGAGATTCGTCAGCGATTTGGTCATGAGGATAGCGCCTGCCAGCAAGACCAGCGACAAGGCAGCCTGAAAAACGACCAGCGCCTTTTGGGGAAGGGAAGAGCGATCGCGCGTGGAGCGGTTGGAGCCGCGCAATACCTCGGCCGGCTGCGCATGGGACGAAAGCCAGGCGGGCGCGGCGCCAAACAGCACGCCGGTGACGAGAGAGACCAGAAAGGCAAAACCCAAGACCATCAGCGAAGGGCTGGCGTCGATGGGCAGATTGCGCGCGTCAGGAAACGCCAAGGTAAGAATCATGCGCGTGCCGGCATAGGCCACGCCGAGTCCGGCGAGGCCGCCGAGGCAACTAAGGAGCACACTCTCCGTGAAGATCTGGCGCATGACGCGGCTGCGGGCGGCGCCGAGGGCCACGCGAACGGCAATCTCGGAACGGCGCGCGGTGGTGCGCGCGAGCATCAGGTTGGCGATGTTGGCGCAGGCAATCAGCAACACCACCGAGGAGAGGATCATGAGCATCTTGAGGCCCTTGCCCGTTTCCTGTTGCAGGTTCTGGATACCGCCGCCCGCGGGCGTTATCACAACGTGCTGCTTGGGAATGATGGTGGACCCGCCATTGGCGGTGAGCAAGGGCCGCGTGTAGAGCCATTGGCGCAGCGATACGGTTACCTTGGTCTGCAATGCGCCGATGTTGGTTCCCGCGCGGACTCTTCCGAGTGGATAGAGCCAGTGAGCTTCCGCGTGGTGAAGGATGGAACCATCGCCGCGGACGTAAGGTTCGGTCTGGATGGGGATCCAGAAATCGGGTGGAGAATCGGATACGCGGTCGCCGAAAAATCCGGGCGGTGCAACGCCTATGACGGTGAATGGCTTGGCCTGAATGAAAATCGTCGAGCCAATAATGTTCGGGTCGGCGGCGTATTCGCCCTGCCACGCCTTGTAGCTCAGCACCGTGGCCGGCGCAGCGGCCGGTGTGTCGTCGTTATCGGCAAAGATCCGTCCCACAGAAGCGCCCAGGCCGAGTGTGGAGAAGTAGTTGCCGGAGACGAATTCGCCGTGCAAGGACTTGGGCAATGCGTTGCCACGGCGCACGGCCCACGACCATTGGCCTGCCTGCACGGCGGCCAGTTGCTCGAACTCCGGCGTGTTGTCTCGCAGGTACTGGTAAAGATCGGTGGAGAAGATGGAGAAATCGCCGTTATCCCCCGACGGAATCCCGCCTTCGACGCAGCAGTCGTCTGTGTCGCCGATGCGGTAAAGGCGCGACGGATCGGTGACCGGCAAGGAGCGCAGGAGGATGCCTTGGACCAAAGTAAAGATCGCCGTATTGGCGCCGATGCCCAGGGCCAGCGTGAGCACGACGGTCAGCGTGAAGCCCGGAGACTTGCGCAACTGGCGTGCCGCGTAGCGAATGTCCTGGATCAATTGATTCATGGCTTGTTTTCTCCGTGACTGATTTGGGCGTTCGCGGTTACTCGTTTCTTAGCGCCTGCATGGGCTGAATGGATGCGGCGCGGTGCGCAGGGACAGCCGAAGCCGCCAGCGCCAGCAGGAAGATGGTGGTGACCGCCAGAGCCAGCACGGCGGGGTCGAGCGGATCGACCTGGAAGAGCATGGAGCGGAGGAGGCGCATGGCAAATACGGCTCCAAGTGCGCCGATCCCGCAACCGGTCAAGCCTAACTTTGCACCGGAGAGGAGCACGAGACGCATGACACTGGCGCGCTGGGAACCGAGCGCCAGGCGGATGGCCATCTCCTGCGTGCGCAAAGCGGCGGTGAAGGCGATCACGCTATAAATGCCCAGCAGGGCCAACAGCACCGCGGCCCCGGCAAAGCTGGAGATGAGCACGGTGTTGAAGCGGCGCGGCGCCTGGCCCTCCTGGACCACACGGTCCATGGATTCGACCTGGGTAAGCGGGAGTTGCGGATCGATGGAGCGGACCACGGCGCGGAGAGAGTCGGCCATCTGTTCCGGGGGCAGTTGGCTGCGCAGCGCGATGGAGCCGTAATCGCCCATGAACATATCGGGAGGGGCAAACTGGGCGAGGTCGGCTTTGAACTGGCTGGCGGGGGTATAGAACTGGTTGAGCGTCTCGCCATCGGGTGAGGTCTGCTTGATGTCGGCGACCTCGCCGACGACGGTCATCCAAGGCGTTGGACTCTCCGGGACGCCGACCTTGAGGCGTTTGCCGATGGGGTCCTGGCCGGGCCAGTAGCGCTCGGCAAGGGTGCGGTTGACGATTGCAACCAGAGGCGCGCCCACTCGGTCGTCGCTCTTGTTGAAGTCGCGGCCACGCAGAAGGGGAATTCCCGCGGCGCGAAAATATTCTCCGATCAAATTGGGAGGCCATGCCAGATTAAAACCGGCGCCCTTGGGGGGAATGTAACCTTCCGGAACAAAAGCGGTGCTGCCGTTCCCTCCCCCGATGGGCAGCAGATTGGTGATGCCCGCGGCTTCGACGCCGGGCAACTGCTGCAACTTGCTCAGCAGTTGAGCATTGAAGGCGTCCATGGAGGTCTGTGTGGAGTATTGCTGATGGGGCAGGCTATAGGACGCGGTGAGGGTGTGGTCCGTGCGAAAGCCCAGATCCACCGAACGCATCTTGTCAAAGCTGCGCATCAACAGCCCGGCCGCAGTCAGCAGCACCAGCGCCACTGCAAGCTCCGCCACCACCAACGCCGAGCGCAACCGAGCACTTCCGCCGCCCGCAGAACCCGTGCGCCCGCCCTCCTTCAGCGCATCATTCACAGCCGTCCGCGAAGCACTGAACGCCGGTATCAGCCCACACAATAGCCCAGTCACAACCGCTAGTACCAGCGCAAATCCGGCCACCTTCCAGTCAAGAGAGATGGCGCTGACCCTGGGAAGCGTCTCCGGCAAAAAGCTCACTCCCAGCCGCAACGTAACCGTTGCCAGCGCCAGCCCCAGCACTCCGCCGCTCACGCTCAACACGAGCGACTCAATCAGAGCCTGGCGCACAATCGTGCCGCTGCTTGCGCCCAAAGCCAGCCGCACTGAGATCTCTCGCTTCCGCCGAATTACCCGCACCAGCAGCAGCCCGGCCAGGTTGGCGCAGGCGATGAAGAGCACCACCAAGACGGCGAGAAAGAGCATGCGCACCAGCGGGCGCGCCTGCGCAACCGTCGCATCATTCAGCCTGCGAATCAACGGATGAATGCGCAGGCTCGCCATCCCCGGCGGAAAATTGTGCATGATCTCTTCCACCGCGGGTTGCGCATCCTGCAACGCTTGCGCGGGCGATACACCGGGCTTCAACCGGCCCACCATTCGGTAGTTCCAGCTCCCTGCGTTGCCCAGCTCACCCGCCGTGAGACTCAGCGGCACCCAAAGCTCGCCGCGGTTCAGTTGTCCGGGGTTCAATGGAAATTCGAAATTTCGCGGCATTACGCCGATAATCTCGTAGGCCTTGCGGTCCAGAGAAATCTTCTGCCCAAGGATTTGCGCATCGCCATGGAAGCGGCTGCGCCACATCTGGTAGCTGATCACCACCACCTGCGCCCGCCCTTCATCTTCCTGCGCGGTGAAGGTGCGCCCCATCAAGGGCGACACGCCCAGCACCGGGAAGACGCTTGCATTCAGCCGCGACGCATTAATCTGAGCCGGCTCACCCAGGCCCGAAAGCTCAAAGCTGCTGTCCTGATAACTTCCAAGACCGGAGAATACATGCATGTCCCGCGGATAGATGCGCGTCGCGGGCGCGGCTACGCTCGGTATGCCATCCCCTCCGGCTACACCATCCGGAACATCCCCGAAAATCACCAGCCTCTCGGGCGTCTCAAATGGCAGCGGCCGCAACAGCACCCCTTCCACAATGGAGAAGATGGCGGTGGTGGCGCCGATGCCAAAGGCCAGCGTGAGCACGGCGGTCAATGTGAAACCGGGCGTCTTGCGCAGTTGCCGCGCAGCAAAGCGAATTTCGAGCCAAAGGTTGTTCATCGCATCTCTCCTTCTTGACTGCTTGCCGTGTTACTCGCCGCGCAAGGCCTGCATGGGTTCAATGGACGCCGCACGGGTGGCGGGAATGAGCGCGGCAAGCAGGCCCGCGACCAGCAGCAGCAACGCCAGCAGCAGGAAGCTGCCGGCCTCCTTCTGCGCGTCGAAATAAATCACCATGCCGATCAGCTTGCGGGCAAAAAGGGTAAGCACGAGGCCAGTGACCGTGCCCGCGCCCAGCATCCACGCAACGCGCGTCAGCATCATGCCCAGGATGTGGCTGCGCGTGGCGCCCAGGGCCATGCGCACGCCGATGTCGCGCGTGGACTGCTCCACCTCGTGGCTGATCAAACCGTAGAGACCCACCATGGCAAGCGCCAGCGCGAGCACGGCAAAGATGCCAAACAGCCAGCTCTCCATCCGCTCGAACACCAGAGTCTCGGAGATGACTTCGCTCATGGTGTAGGCGGTCTTGAAGGGGACTGTGGGGTCAACCTCGCGCAGCGCGCCGCGCAAGGCCGGGACAATGAGCGCGGGGTTGCCGTCGACGTCGATCACCAGCGACATGCTCGCCATTTGATCCAGGCGCTGGTTCATCGGCACCGCATCGATGAGCCAGTCGTGCTCAGCCAGCGCCGGCTCGTAGATGTTCTGACGGACGTTCCCCGTCACGCCCACGATTCTTGTCCACTTCTCTTGCTTGTCGGCGTCGTCCATACGCTGACCCACGGGATCGAGCGTGCCGGGAATGAACTTGCGGACGAACGCTTCGTTGACGACGACGGCAGAAGATGGATTGCCGGGCAGGTCAAGGCCGGCCGACAGGAGACGCCCACGGCGCAGCGGAATGCCGAATACGTCGAAGTAGCCGGTGGAGACCATGCGGCCCTCGGCCAGCATCTCCTGCTGAGGTGGATACGGCGGCTGTCCGGCAATATGGATATCGGAGTTCGATCCCCAGTTCTGAATGGGGAGGATGCCGATGACGCCGACCGAGCGGACACCGGGGAGTTGGCGGACGCGATCAAAGAGGGGTTGATAGAAATCGGCGATTGGATCGCGGCCCTGGTAGCGGTCGGGCGAGAGATTGATGTCCGTGGTGAGGATGTGCGAGGGATCGAATCCGAGATCGGCATGACGATAGCGCGTGACCATGCGGATGAGCATGCCGGAGACGACCAGCAAAACCAGCGTGAGTGCAACCTGCGCCACGACAAAGCCGGCGCGGAGACTGTGCTGACCTCGGGCTGTGCCGGCGCTGCCGCCGGCCTTGAGGGCGCGATTGGGATCGACGGACGCCATGCGCAGGGCGGGATAGACGGAAGCGGCCAGGCTGGCAAGGGCTGCAACCGCAATGGCCGCTGCGAGCACCTGCCAGTTGAGATGAATGTCCGCGCCGCGGGCGAGGGCATGAATGAGAAATGCGCGCATCAGGCTAAGCATGGACCAGGCCAGAATGACGCCACCGGCCGCACCCAGAGCAGCGAGCAGCATGGCCTCAGTGAGCATCTGGCGGACGAGGCGCGAGCGGCCGGCGCCTAACGCGGTGCGCATGGCCATCTCGCGTTCGCGGTTGACACCGCGCCCCAGCAGCAGCCCGGCAACGTTGACGCAGCCGATGGCCAGCACGGCAAGGACCGCGCCGAGCAGGGTCCAGAGCGGACCGCGCGTGCGGGCGCTGACAGATTGCGCCAGCGGAACCAGATGAGCGGTACGGCCCTGATCTGTTTCGTAGGCCTTGCCCAGATCGCTGAACACGTGGGCAAGATCGGCCTGCGCTTCCCCGATGGCGACGCCATCGCGAAGGCGAGCCACCGTCTGCAGCCAGTGGTTGCCGCGGCCGTTCATCCAGGACTTGTCGAGATGCATCGGCGTGTAAATGGCGTTGCGCATGTTCAGCGGAAAGCGGAAGCCCGCGGGCATGACGCCGATGACGGTGTAGGCGCGGCCGTCCAGCTTGACGGCCTTGTTCAGGATGCCGGGGTCGCCGCCAAAGTAGCTTTGCCAGGCATCATAACCCAAAACGGCAATGTCGTTCTTGCCTTCCTGCTCTTCTCCGGGGAGGAAGGTGCGCCCGAGCAGAGGCTGAACGGTGAAGACCCTGAAGAAATTCTCGGTGGCGCGAACGCTGTCAAGCAGCACCGGGCCGTTGGATGGAGTTTCCACGGCGATCTTGGTGTAAGGGAAAAAGCCGGCGAGCGCGGCAAAGGCGTGAGCCTGCTCGCGCTCATCCTTGTAACTGGGCCAGGAGGCGGGCTGCGTGTACCCGCTGCGGCTGGTCGCCTCCACTGAGACAATTCTCTCCGGGTGCGCATAGGGCAGCGGCCGGAGGATGACGTTATCGATGACGCAAAAGACCGCCGTGGCAACGCCCACACTCAAGGCCAACGTGAGCACCACGGTAAAGGCGAATCCGGGGGCACGCCGCAGCTGGCGGAGCGCAAAGCGCAGGTCGTTGAGCATCGTGTTCATGAGAGTTCTCCTATTCGGTTCTCAAGGCCTGCATGGGGTCGACAGATGCGGCGCGCTGCGCCGGGACGAAGCAGGCAACAAGAGCCACGAGGCAAAGCACAGCCGCAACCGTGGCGAAGGTAAGCCAGTCAGCCGCTCCAACGCCGTACAACATGCCGCGCAGAAAGCGCGTGGTGACAAGCGAAATAGCAAGGCCCGCAACAAGGCCGGCAAGCGTGAGCCGCAATCCCTGGCCGAGCACCTGGCGAAAGATATCTGCCTTTGCGGCGCCGAGAGCGATGCGAATTCCGATCTCGTGCGTGCGTTGCTTTGTGGTGTAGGCAACCACTCCATAAATGCCGACCGCGGCAAGGAGCAGGGCGAGCAAGCCGAAGGAACCGGCGAAGACGACGGCAATGCGCTCAAAGACATTGCCCATCCCCATGTTCTGCTCAAGCGTGGTCACGTTGAACAGCGGAAGGTTAGGATTGAGGCTGTGGACGGTCCGCTCGACCTCGGCGCCGATAGCTCGCGGATCGCCTTGGACGCGCACGTGCAGAATGACTTCGTTATCGTAACGCTGCAACAACGGATACAGAACCATCGGGGCGGGGTCATAGACCAGGCGCCGGTACTTTCCGTTCGCCGCTATGCCCACCACCGTGTACCACTGTCCCCACGCCTGGAGGCGTTTGCCGATCGCGTTCTGGCCCGGCCAGTAGCGATCTACGAAGGCCCGGTTGACGATGGCCACCCGTTGACTGGCGGCGTCGTCCTGGGCGGTAAAGTCGCGGCCAGAGATCAGGGGCGTCCGCAGTGTTTGAAAATAGCCAGGCATCACCTTGCCACGGTCCACCTCGATGGATTCGTGGAGACGCGGCACGTATCCTTCCGGCAACACGCCTTCGGAGTGGATGGTGAAGCTGAGTGGCGAAAACTCGGCCAGAGTCGCGGACTGGACACCGGGCAGCTCTTTGATCCGCTCCAGCAACTGCCGGTCGAACTCCGTTCCCGTCTGGTCCGTGTAGCCCATCGGGTCCAGGTCGTAAGTGGCCAGGTACACATGACTGGGGTCGAAGCCGGGGTCGGCCTGCTGCGCCTTTTGAAGGCTGCGGACGAAGAGGCCGGCACAGGCGAGCAGCAACAGGGAGAGCGCGACCTGGGCGATGACGAGGCCGCCGGCGAGGCGTGACTTCTGCAGTCCGCCGGAGGTATTGAGCGCCTCGTCTTTCAAGACCGAGATGGGCGAGAGGCTCGATGCGCGCAGAGCTGGAACGACGCCTGAGACCACGGCAGTGAAGATGGAGACCAGCATGGTGGCGATCAACACAGTACCGTTGACGCTTCCATTGATCGCCAGCGGCAGAGTTGTCGGCGGCAGAAACGCGGCCAGCGTCCGCGCCGTCCACATGGTGCACACCAGCGCCAACCCGCCGCCCGCAAGAGCAATCAGCAGGTTCTCGATCATGAGTTGGCGGACCAGCCGCCAGCGGCTCGCGCCCATCGACAGGCGAATCGCAAACTCACGCCGCCGCGAAACAGAGCGCACCAGCAACAGGTTGGCCACATTCGCGCACGCAAGCAGCAACAGCACAGCAGCCAGCGCCAACAGAATCGGCAGTGTTCCGGAGAGATAAACATTCGCCCCGAACGGCGACCGCCAAAGCGGATCGGTCGACAGCCGGTTGCCGCCCTGGTGCTCATTCGGGTAGCGATCCACAATGCGCTGCATCTCGAGGTTCAGTTCGTTCTCGGCTTGCCGCGCATCAATGCCCGATCGCAGCACCCCCAGCACATTGAGCCAGGAGACACCCCGCTCATCGATGCGGGTCGAACCCCATACCTGGCGGTCCATCCCCAGGGGCAGCCAGATCTCCGTGCGGAGCCCGGTCTTGCAACCCAGAAAGCCCCGCGGCGCAACGCCTACAACCGTATAGGTGTGCAGGTTGATCTCGATGGTCTTGCCCACAATCGCCGGATCGGCAGCAAAGCGGTTCTGCCACAGGTCGTAACCCAGCACAGCCTCCGGCGCCCCCTGCCGTTCGTTCCCTGCATTCGCCAGCAGAGTGCGTCCCAGAGTTGGCCGCACGCCAAGCACTTCAAAATAATCCGAGGTGGTCAGCGCGCCATAAATGCGCTCGGGCTTGCCGGAGCCAGTTATGGTCATGTAGTCGTCGTGATAGCCCAGCAAGCCTGAAAAGCTATGGGTATTCTGGCGCAGTTCGACGAAGTCCGGGTAAGAGAACGGAGGCGACGGGTGCTCGCTCCGTTCTCCCCGTTGGATCGTAACCATGCTTACGGTGCGCGCGATTCCGGGGATGGGGTCAAGCAGCGTGGAGTTGATCCAACTGAAGATCGTCCCGTTCGCGGCGATCCCCAGAGCCAGTGTGCCCACTGCGAGCGCGGTGAATCCCGGGTTCGTGCGAAGCTGCCGCAATGCATAGCGCAGGTCTTGCAACAACATTGCTACGCCTCCACTTCTTCCTCGAGCTTCCTGAGCTCCTGCTCAGAAACCACCTTGCCGTCAAACAGGTGCACTTCACGCTGGGCGTGCTTGGCAAACCGCGGATCGTGCGTCACCATGCAGATCGTCGAGCCCTCGCGATGCAGATCGGCGAGCAGGTGCATCACCGCTTCGCCGTTCTTCGAGTCCAGATTGCCGGTAGGCTCGTCAGCCAGCAGAATCGAAGGCGAACCCGCCAGCGCGCGGGCCACGGCCACACGCTGCTGCTGGCCGCCGGAGAGCTGTGCCGGATAATGCCGCATGCGGTGCGCCATGTTTACCCGCTCCAGCGCTTCCTTGACGCGCTTCTTGCGCTCCGCCGAAGGCATGCCGGCCCGATAGGTCAGCGGCAACTCGACGTTTTCTTCGACCGTCAGATCGCCAATGAGATTGAAACTCTGAAAGATGAAACCGATCTCCTGGTTGCGAATCCGCGAACGGTCGCCGAAGCTCAGATTCTCCACAGGGTTGCCGTTGAGCAGATACTTGCCGCCCGTCGGCGTATCCAGCAGGCCCAGGATCGACAGCAGCGTGGACTTGCCGCAGCCCGAAGGGCCCGACATGGCCACGTACTCGCCGCGCGAGATCGTCAGGTGAATGCCGGAGAGAGCGTGCGTCTCTACTTCGTCGGTGTAGAAGATCTTGGTCAGGTCTTCAATTTCAATCAGCTTGTCGTTCTGTGCCATCCCATCCCCCTCGTGTCAGTGGTCAGTGGTTAGTGGTTAGTGGTCAGTGATCAGTTGTCAGTTTTCGGCGACGAGTAGCCGCTGGCGGTCTCGGTTCCTTATTCCTGTTTCCTGTTTTTCGGCGCCTACTCCAGCCGTATGCGGTCCACGTTATCCTCGCGCGACATATCGGAAAGAATCACCGTGTCGCCTTCTCTCAAGCCCTCAAGGACCTGGATGGCGTTGACCGAGGCGCGGCCCACCTTGACGGCCACGCGCGTGGCGCCCTTGCCGTCGGGGTCAAGCTTGAACAGGCTCAACGTCGAATTCTCGTTGCCCAACGCGGGCCTGCCCACGTAGAGCACGTCGGTCAGATGTTCCAGATCGATGGTCCCATCCACGCTCAGGGCCGGACGCGCCCCCGGCGGCAATGGCCCATCCAGTGCTACGTCCACGGTGACCGTTCCGTTCAAAACTGAAGGATCGATTCTTGCCACGTGACCCGGAATAATGCCGTTGTGCGTGTCGATTGAGGCGGGTTGACCGATCTGGATGTCGCGCGCCTGGGTTTCCGCAATCTGCAGGGCGGCCTTGAGCTTGTCGAGCTGGATCACCTGGGCAACCGAGGTGCCCGCGGTCACATGCTGGCCCACCTGCAACGGAACAGGAAGCTGTGCGAGCACGCCGGAGATTCCGGCCCTCACTTGAAGCGCCGCCGACTGCTTCTGATAGAGGTCAAGTTGTGCTTTGGCCTGGTCGACTTTCGCTTGCGATGAGGCCAACTGGACCTCAATCGCTTTTTGGTTCACTTCGATCTGTTCCTGGCTGAGCTTGTGCTGCGCGGTCAACTGGTCGGCCGTATTCTTTGACTTGTTATAGGCAATGCCCGCGATGACTCCCAGGTCGAAAAGAGCCTTGTCGGTCTGCGCCTGCAACTGGTCCTGCGTGTAGTCGGCGTTCACCTGGGCGGCGGCGGCCTTCTTGTCCATCAGCGTGCTTTGCAGAGTCGCCTGGAGGCTTTTGTAGTCAGCCTGCGCGCCTTTCAGGGCAAGTTGCGCGCTCAGCAGCGCCTGCTCGAGTTGCGGATCGGCCAGATCGAGAAGGATCGTATCGGGAGTGACCTGAGCGCCGGGCAAGACGCGAATGCGGACCACCGTGGCATCGGTCTGCGCGGGAATCAGCTCGATACTGTCTTCGCGCGGTACCAGCGTGCCGGTTGAGCCGCGAACCTGGCGAATAAACGACCCGCGTTTGACCGTGTCCGGCCAAATGGTTGAGCGGTCTACCGTGGGCGCCGCAGGTTTGAGCCGCGACACGGCAATGACCGCAACGGTGAGCAACACCACCGCGACGCCGGCCCACGCGATCAGGCGGCGCTTCCTCTTTAGCAATAGGTCTGGGCGTGCGATATCCATCACGCAAGGATATGGCACTTGACGTGCCAAACGCGCAGCCAGGTCCGCGTTGAAAACAAAACACTTGGGGAAGATACGTGCGCGAATGACGAACTCAGGTGGCCGATTCCGCTTCATCTGTGTCCGATTTCGAACAGTGAGGGTGCGGATTCGAGCGGCCTTGGGGACCTATATATAGTCTCGGAACAGTTCGGGGGAGGGTGCGGGAATCACGCCACGATCCACCAGCATTCCCTCTTCCGCGGCAGCCTTGCTTCCGGCCGCGACGGCTGCCTGCACGCTGGCAACGTCGCCCGCCATCAGCACAAAGCCTTTGCCGCCCAGCGCCATGGCCAGGTGAATTCGAAGCAGCGTCACATTGGCCGATTTGACTGCGGCGTCGGCCGCGTCAATGATGCTGGCCGCGGAGAAGGTTTCAATGACACCGATTGATCGCAGTTGCTTCGGATCGACATCGACCGACCCGGAAATTGCCGGAAGCACCGAGGGATGCAGCCGCGCAATCTGCCTCCGCTCAATCAGGGATGCGCCCGCTGCCGCGCCGCCAGCCTCCAGTGCTGCCTTCACCGAAGCAACGTCGCCTGAAATCACCACCAGAAACTTTCCCGAGCAGATGGTGCGCGCCATCAGGAGTTGAATCGACGCGGCCTTCAGCATTACATCTTCCACCAGAAAACCGGTGGCCACGCTGGAAAGCTCGATCAGGCCAATGGAATTGATTTCAGTTGCCACATCGTCTCCTTCTCACGCGGCGTCCTACGCTTCAATCACCACCGCATCGCCGGTTACCGTAACCGCTCCGTCGATGCTGGCATGGACTCGCGCGCCAAGTTTGCCCCGCTCCGGCACGGCCAGCACGTCACCCAGCCGCACGCGCTCGCCGCTCTTGACCACTGGAACTGCTGGCGCGCCCGCATGCTGCTTCAGCAACACCTTCACCGAACGCGGCGAGAAAACATGCTCCACCAACGGGCCAACATTGTTGAACTCCCCCAGCCCCAACTTGGCCATCAGCCGGCGCATGGGAACGCGCCGGAACTCCGCCATCGGATGCGGCGTAATCGAGGCGGGATCGCCCTTGAAGGTCAGCCCGCGCTCCCGCGCCAGCGGCTTGGCCACCACGCAAACCGTCTTCGGGTCCAGATCCTCCGGGCACGCGTACATCGTGCACAAGTTGCATTCGCAGCAATAGAGCGTCGCCACCATCGCGTCCGCGCCCATCGCAAAGCCCAGCGACTGCATCGCCCGATGCGGCTCGATCGGATGGCCCAGCAAGAACCGCGGGCAGAACTCCGTGCAGAACCGGCACTGGTCGCAGGCCGAGCGCCCAATCCGCTGCACATGAAGCAGCGGCGCGTTATGCCGCTGGATCAGCTTGTGCGCCACCGGCAGCACCACAATGCCGCCGGTTGTCTTGGTGACCGGGTCATCCAGGCTGGCCACGGGCTTGGCCATCATCACCCCGCCCAGCAGCACGCCGATATTGGCCACCGTCGCCCCGCCGGCCGTTTCAATCACCTCGCCAATCGAGATGCCGACCGGAACCCGCAGCGTGACGGGACGGGCTACCGCGCCCGCTACCGTCAAATATTTATGCGTCACCGGCCGGTCCAGGCCGATATTGATCAGTGTCTCCACGTTCGAGACCACCGCATCCACATCCTTCGGCAGCCCGCCGGGCGGAATCACACGACCCGTGACCAGATGAACCAAAATGAACTCATCGCCCGCCGGGTAAACATCCGGCAACGGCACCACCCGCACGCCAGCCGGAGCCTGCCGCTCCAGCGCTGCAATGATCTCGTGGTACTTTTCCTTGATGCCGATGGCGCCTTCCCGCGCGCCGACCATCTCCATCGCAGCAACCATGCCGCGCAGAAAGGGCTCGGCATGATGATGGAGTAACTCCTTATCTTTGTGCAGCAAAGGCTCACATTCGGCGGCATTGGCAATCACCAGCGAGGCCTGGGTGCGGAACTTCACCGCGGCGGGAAACCCTCCCCCGCCAGCGCCCACAATCCCCAGTTCCTCCAGCCGGTCAGCCGAAGGGTGAATCGGTCTACCGTTGTCCCACACTGGTCTTAACCCCTTTGCGTTCAGCGGGATCTTGGCCGCCGCCTCAAAATATTTCAGAAATCCGATTGACTCTGACATAAACTGTACTGTATGTTTTAAATAATTTCAAGTTGCTTCATAACTGTTCATCTGGAATTCGTTCATTCATGAATTGCCTGATCCCCAATATCGGCAGCACGTCGTTCAAGTACCGCCTCCTCGCCATGCCTGAGGAGACCCTCCTGGCCGAGGGCCGCGTGGAGCGCATCGGCCAACCCGGCAGCGAGTGTGCCGATTATCCGGCCGCAATTCGCAAGTGCCTCACTGCAATTGCCGGCGAGGGGAAGGCGCTGCGGAGCCTCGCGGAGATCGATGCCGTCGGCTTCAAAGTCGTTCATGCCGGCGCTTACAACACGCCGCAGCTTATCGACGACGATCTACTCGCGGCCATGGATGAGTTCCGATTCATGGCGCCTGCCCACAACCCTCCTTACATCGCGGCCATACAGGCCTTTCGCCAGGAACTTCCCGGTGTGCCGTTGGTTGCGGTGATCGAGACCTGCCCCTACCGCTTCATGGACGAAGCAGCCACCACCTACGCCGTGCCCTACGAGTGGCGCACTGAATTCGGCATCCGCCGCTACGGATTCCATGGCGCCAGCCATCGTTCCGCAAGCGAGCGCACCCAGGCGCTGCTCAGCCGCAACAATCTGCGCCACATCTCCTGCCATCTCGGCGGCAGTTCCAGCGTGGCCGCTTTTCGCAACGGGGTGGCGATCGACGTTAGCATGGGGGCCTCGCCGCAATCGGGACTGCCGCAGAACAACCGCGTCGGCGACATCGACGTCTTTGCCGTACTGCACATGATGAAAAAGCTGAGGCTCGATCCGGACCAGATGGCGAGTTTGCTCGGCAGCCGCTCGGGACTGGCGGGGATCAGCGGAACCAGCGGCGATCTGCGCGACCTGAACGAAGCGGCTGCGGCGGGCAACGAACGCGCGCGGCTGGCGCTCGATGTCTTTGTCCGTTCCATCCGTCACTACCTCGGAGCTTTCCTGCTCAACCTCGGCGGAATCGACGTCCTCACCTTCTCCGGCGGCATCGGCGAGAACAGCGCGGAGATTCGCGCCGCCGCATTGAAAGATCTATCCAGCTTCGGCATTGAAATCGACGTAGGCAGAAATCGTGCACTCAAGGGCGAGGGAGAAATCTCGGCTCCGGGCTCACGCGTGAAGGTGCTCGTGATCCCGGCCAATGAAGAAGCAATCATTGCCCGCGAAACAGCGGCCGTAGCAAGCAAGGCAATCGTCGCGCAGCACGCAACCTCAGGCAACGCAGGCTAGTGTGGTGTCCCAAGAGTTTCTATCGGAACCGCGAAAGGGAAAAGCAGATTCTTCGTTCACCACCCCCAAACTGAAAAGCGTTTGGGGCCCCGTTCACTCAGAATGACAGCGCGAATTTTGGTTGGAACGTCGGAGACAGGACACTAGGACCAGGCGGATTGGGAACTCAAATGGCAGGCAACTCCGCAGCATCGAATTCGTTCGCACCGATCGACCGGTCGGCGGTCGAGCGCATCGTTCGTCAGGTTGCTCTGGAATACCTTGCGAAGGGAAAGGGCGGGCCTGCGCCGGTGCTCACCGTGCAAGCCTCGTCGCGCCACATGCACGTCTGCCGCGAAGACATGGACGTGCTCTTCGGCGCGGGCACAGAACTCACCTTCGACCGTCCGCTCTTTCAGGAAGGCAACTTCGCCGCGAAGGAAACCGTCACTATTGTCGGTCCGCGCAGCCGCCTGATCTCAAACCTGCGCATTCTCGGACCCATGCGCAAGCAGTCGCAAGTGGAACTGGCTTTCACCGACGCCATCATGCTCGGCTTCAACAAGATTCCCGTGCGCCTGTCCGGCGACATCGCGGGCACGCCGGGCGCGGTGATCATCGGACCCAAAGGCGTTGTCGAACTCAAGCAGGGCGTCATTCGCGCCGCCATCCACGTGCACATGAATCCCGCGGAAGCCGCGTACTTTGGCGTGGCCAGCGGCGACCGGATGAATCTGCGCATCGGCGGAGAAGCCGGGCTGACTTTCAACAACGTGCACGCGCGCATCGACGCCAAGGGCCGTCTCAACGTCCACATGGACACCGACGAGGCCAACGCGTGCGGTTTGCATTTGACCAAGGACATTGAGCTGTTCAAGTAAAAACCGAAGAAGAGAGGAAGCGATGAAACAAGCGCTTGGAATGATTGAGACGAAGGGCCTGGTGGCGTTGTTTGAAGCAACCGACGCCATGCTCAAGTCCGCCAACGTGTCGTTTGCCGGCTGGCAGTCCGTGGGTTCAGGACTGGTGACCGCCTTTGTAGAAGGGGACGTGGCCGCGGTCAAGGCAGCCACGGACGCGGGCGCGGAAGCGGCATCCCGAATCGGCGAAGTGATCAGCGTTCAGGTGATCTCTCGCCCCCACGACGAACTGCCGTCTTTTGTTCAGCAGGACAAAAAGGCCGCACCTCGCAAGGCTGCCCAGTAGGCAGAGGAGTGCAAATGAGCGAAGCAATCGGATTGATCGAGACCAAGGGCCTCGTCGGACTTGTCGAGGCATGTGATGCGATGGTGAAGGCCGCCAGCGTGGAACTGGTTAAAACCGTGCAGATCGGCGGCGGATACGTGACCGCCATCGTGCGCGGCGATGTGGGCAGCGTGCGCGCCGCGGTAGACGCGGGAGCAGCCGCGGCCAAGGTTGTAGGAGAACTGGTGTCGTCGCACGTCATCGCGCGTCCCCACGATGCTCTCGTCGAAAACATGTTGAAGTAGTCCGGAATCAGGAGAAGGCAAATGGCCAATGAAGCGATTGGAATGATCGAAACAAAGGGACTGGTGGCGCTGGTTCAGGCGACAGACGCAATGCTGAAGGCTGCCAGCGTTGAATTCGTGGGCTGGAACAAGATCGGGAGCGGTCTGTGCTCGGTCTTTGTTCAGGGCGATGTAGGTTCGGTGCGTGCCGCCGTCGATGCCGGGGCTGCTGCCGCCCGCGCTATCGGCGAAGTGCAAAGCGTGCACGTGATCGCGCGCCCCCATGGCACCCTCACGTCTGTATTGCCGAAATAACCGCAGCCGGCAGAGATGGCTCTGCCGCGAGTCACGAGGTGAGCCGGCATGTTTATAGCAAAGGTTATCGGCAACGTGGTTTCTACCCAGAAGAACGAAAAGTTTCTGGGCATGAAGCTGCTTCTGATCCAGCCGTACGTCAGCAAGGATGGCAAGCTGCAAAGTTCGGGCAGCTCCGTGGTCGCGGTAGATAGCGTTGGGGCGGGCGTGGGCGAGTGCGTGCTGTTCACGCAGGGCAGTTCGGCGCGTCTGACGCCAACAACCAAAGATGCGCCGGTGGATGCGGTGATCGTGGGAATCATCGATGCCGTCGAGGTTGAAGGCAAAGTATTGGAGAAGCCATAGATGCCAGTCCAGGCAGAATTGATCGAAGAGATTGCAAGAGAGGTTGTGGCCAGGCTTCGTGTCCAGTTGCAGCAGGGTGCGTCCGCCAACCTCGCCATCGGATCCACCGCTCCGCGCGATGGCGTGTTTGCCACCGTGGATGAAGCCGTCAACGCGGCGTTCGAGGCGCAGAAGAAGGTCGCGGCCATGAGCCTTGAGGAGCGCGGGCGCATGGTCGAAATCATCTGCCGCATCTGCAACGATCGCCGCGAAGAGCTTGGCCGGATGGAAATGGAAGAGACCAAAGTCGGCCGCCTCGATCACAAGATTCTCAAGCTCACTAACATGCGCTTCGTGCTCAGTGTTGACTCCCTGCACAGCGAAGCCCGCAGCGATAGCACCGGCCTGTGCATCATCGAGCACGCGCCCTGGGGCGTGATCGGCATGATGCTGCCCGTGACCCACTCGGTGCCAACGATGGCGTCGAATGCCATCAATATTCTGGCCGCGGGCAACACCGCGGTCTTCGGGCCCCACCCCTCGGGCCAGAAGGTGGCGCGTTACGCTCTGCAATTATGGAATCGTGAGATCGAGCGCGAGTTCGGCGTCGCCAACGTATTCACCACCACCAGCGAAGCCAGCATCGAGGCCGCAGAACAAATCTTCCATCATCCTAAGATTGCTCTGCTTTGCGTCACGGGCGGCTCCGCCGTGGCCAAAGCAGCAGCACAATCGGGTAAGCGCGTCATCGCGGGTGGCCCCGGCAATCCGCCCGTCGTCGTGGACGAAACTGCCGATCTCGATCGCGCCGCGCGATGCATCGTCGAGGGCGCGGCCTTCGATAACAACCTGCTCTGCATCGGCGAAAAAGAGGTCTTCGTCGTGGCTTCGGTTGCCGATGCCTTTATCCAGGCCATGCGCCGCGCCGAGGCGTACCAGTTGGATGCAGCGGCCATCGAGCGGCTTTCCCAAGCCGCGTTTACCTTCGACGGTGACGGCAAGGGATGCGCCCGCGCGCACCTCAAGAAGGATCTCGTCGGCAAGGATGTTGCGGTGCTGGCAGCCGCCGCCGGCGTGCGCGTCCCCGACAACACCCAACTCCTCTTCGGAGAGACAAACGAAGACCATCCCTTTGTCGTTGAAGAACAGATGATGCCATTTATCCCCGTCGTGCGAGTCAGAGACGCCGATGCGGCCATCGCTGCGTCCGTCAAAGCCGAGCATGGCTACAGGCACACAGCCATTATTCACACGCAGAACGTTGAGACCGCGACGAGCATGGCGCGGGCGATGAACACCACGCTTTTCATTCAGAACGCTGCCTCGCCGGCCTCGCTCGGCGTGGGCGGCCCTGGATACTTCAGCCACACCATCGCCACTCCCACCGGAGAAGGCGTCACCACCCCGCTCACCTTTACGCGGGAGAGGCAGATGGTCGTGGGCAACGCATTGCGGATCATATAACCATGTATCTTGCGCGCATTGGCGGCACCGTAGTGGCGGCAACAAAACACCCGACATTGAGCGGCTGCCGCTTTCTGCTCGCCGAGCGGCTTGAGGCGGACGGAAGCGCGGGCTTGGAGCCGGTCGTGGTGGTGGATTGGCTGGGAGCGGCGAGCGGTGAAACGGTGCTGGTGTCTACAGATGGCGATATTGCGCGGGCAAAGCTCGGCAACACCACGCCGGCGCGCATGGTGGTCGTCGGCATTGTCGATTCCGCGGCGGCCACCAAACCGCGGAGCGGAGGAAACGCATGAGACTGGGCATCGTTCGCGGCCACGTTACGCTCAACCAGGCGGTTGCGGCTTTTCGCGGCAAGACGCTCGTTGTTCTTGAACCGGTCACGATGGAGAACCTGCGCGCAGGCAAGGGATTGGGTGGCGGAAAGTCGCTGGTCGCCGTCGACGCGCTCGGGGCCGCGGAAGGTCAAATGGTGGCATTCACCGAAGGCCGCGAAGCGTCCAACCCGTTCTGGCCCGATGCCGTCCCGGTGGATGCGTATTGTTCCCTGATCGTGGACACGATCGACATTCACCCGTAAGCAAAGTTTTGCAATATCCGAGGTGTGGGAGTGAAGAGCGAAATGAAGACAATCGATATCTCCGGTCAGAAGCTTGTGGCCATGCGCGATGCACAGAGCGCCCTTGCCGCGGGCGCAACCCGCATGCTGATCGCGGAAAACTGCGTCGTCACTCCCTCGGCACGCGACTTTCTCGCCCAGCACAGTATCGCTCTGGAAGCGAACGGCAATGGGCGCGTTGCAGCCCCGTCTTCTCAGAATGGATCCTCTTCCGTGCCGGCTTCAGGGGGTTATGGCCACAGTGGTTCTGCCCAAAGCCGCAGCGCCGCGAATCCAAAGTTGTTCTACACTCCGGAAGCTGAAGTCATCAAGAAGGAGATTTGCGCCGTGGGGCGCAAGCTCTGGATGCGCCAGTTTGTCGACGGCAACGGAGGCAACATCTCTTACCGCATCGGCCCCAACGAGGTGATTTGCACGCCGACGCTGGTCAGCAAGTACGACCTGACGCCCGAGGACCTGAGCCTGGTCGACCTCGACGGAAACCAGGTGGCCGGAACCAAGCCGCGGACCAGCGAGATTTTCCTCCATCTTGAAATCTACAAGGCAGTTCCAGAGGCAAAGGCCGCCGTCCATTGCCATCCCCCGCATGCAACCGCCTACGCAATCACCGGGCGCGTGCCGCCGAACCTGATCATCCCCGAGTTCGAAGTCTTCATCGGCAAGGTGGCAATCTCGCCTTACGAAACTCCGGGCACAGCAGCGTTCGCACAGACCGTACTTCCGTTCGTCAAGAATCACAACACCGTCTTGCTTTCCAATCACGGCATCGTCTGCTGGGCTGACACGGTGACCCACGCCGAGTGGTACGCCGAGGTGCTTGAGACCTATTGCTGGACGCTGATGCTGGCTTCGCAATTGGGCGCGCCCATCTCGCACATATCGGAACAAAAAGGCGCCGACCTGCTGGCCATCAAGAAGCGCCTGGGCCTGCCCGACGCTCGCTTCGACACATCGAAGATGAAAGAGTGCCAGCTTTCCGATCTTGAAGTTCCAGGATCCATCGCACTCACTCCAAACGCAACCGAGTGTTCCACCGGCAGACCTTCCGAGGCGGATCTGGAGATGCTGGTGAAGTCGGTGACCGATGCGGTGATGGGCGCGATTGGCACCAGGTGATTGGTTTGCGATCAAGGGTGGCACATCTCGCTCGATGCCGATGCGTCGCCGCTTGTAGCAGAGAATCGGGCCCGGCGAACAGATTGCCGGGGTCGTTTCCAGGAGGGCTTTCTCCAAGATGAACCAAGTTGAGCGCCTCCGTTATATTCGCGAAGCCCTGTCGGTGAAGGACTTTGTCAGCCTGGAGGAGTTGTGTGCCGGGCTTGATGTTTCCCGGGCAACGGTTCGCCGCGACCTGATTGAAGCGGAGCGCGGACGGGCGATCCGGCGTGTCCACGGCGGAGCGATGTCTACCTCCTCCCGCGAAGAAGCGCTCGACTTCGGAAAGCTCTCTGTGAGCTGCCAGGAAGAAAAAACGCGCATTGGACGCGCGGCCGCGGAGATGATCCAGGAAGGGCAAACCGTCATCCTGGGCGGCGGATCGACCGTGGCCGAAGTGGCGCGATGCCTGCTTTGCCGACCCATTCAGATCATTACCAACTCCATCCCTGTCGCCCAGTTGTTCTGGGAGTGCCCGCAGACCGAGGTCACGCTAACCGGCGGATATCTCTACCCTCGCCTGGGCATTCAGTTCGGCCCCATCGCCGAACGAATGTTGCACAGCGTCTCGGCCGACATTGCCATCCTTGGCGTCCGCGGTATTACCGCCGATGGTCTTAGCGAAACCAGCGCGCTCGTCCTCGAGTCGTTTCGCGCCATGATGAAGTGCGCTCAGCGCGTCGTCGTCGTTGCCGATCACACCAAGTTCGGCAGAAACGCCATGATCCACGTCGCCGATCTCGACGAAGTCCATCAGATCGTCTCCGATAGCGGCCTCGCTCCCGCCTATCGCCAACTCCTGGACGAGCGGCGCATCAGCTACCTGCTGGCCTAGAGCCGCGTTCACGGCCCCGGCACCCACCCCAATCATCACAGAGCTTCCCGCGCGCCTGCGTGTAGAATGACCGGTCGTCATTCTTCCATTCCAAAGGTGTGCCATGTCGCATGTAACGCTCAAGAACAGCTACAAAACTCTGTCGGACCGGCTTAACCTTTTTCCCCAGGGGGCTCCTCCTTCCGAGCTTCTTTTCCAGATCCTTGAGGTTCTGTTTACCAAAGATGAGGCGGCCCTGGTGGCGCTGCTTCCCATCAAGCCATTCAACATTGCCGCCGCGGCAAAGGTATGGAAGAAGTCCGCCGCCGAATCCCAGCAGATCCTTGAGACACTGGCATCCAAGGGGATGCTGCTCGACATGGAAATGCGGGGAGAGCAGATTTTTGTTTTGCCTCCGCCCATGGCCGGGTTCTTTGAATTCTCGATGATGCGCCTCGGCAACGGATACGACCAGAAGCTGCTGGCTGAGCTGTATTACCAGTACCTGAATGTGGAAGAGGATTTTGTGAAGAACCTCTTCGCCGGTGGCGAAACGCAGTTGGGGCGCGTGTTTGTGAATGAGAAGGCACTGGCCGGGGACAACACTCTCTCGGTGATGGACTACGAGAGAGCCAGCGAAGTGATCCACACCGCCGAGCACATGGGCATCGGCGCCTGCTACTGCCGGCACAAGATGGAGCACTTGGGCAAGTCCTGCAACGCCCCCATGGATATCTGCATGACGTTCAGCGGCACGGCCCAATCGCTCATCAAGCACGGCATCGCCCGCAAGGTGGACGTAAAGGAAGGGATGGACCTGCTGGACCAGGCCGTGGAACACAACCTGGTTCAGTTTGGCGAGAACGTGCAAAACAAGGTCGCCTTTATCTGCAACTGCTGCGGATGTTGCTGCGAGGCCATGCTCGCGGCCAAACGCTTCGCGGTCCTCAACCCGATTTCCACCACCAACTTTCTGCCGGAATTGAATGCGGAGTCCTGCAACGGCTGCGGAAAGTGCGCCGAGGTTTGTCCCGTCGAGGCCATGGCGCTGGTCTCGGCAGGCGACCCTCATAAGCCCAAGCGCAAGAAGGCGCGTCTCGACGAGTCTCTCTGCCTGGGTTGTGGAGTTTGCGTCCGGGCTTGCCCGAACGGCGGCATCTCGCTCAAGACGCGCAAGCAGCGTGTCCTTACGCCAGTGACCACGGCCCACCGCAGCGTGCTCATGGCCATCGAGCGCGGGCAACTGCAAAACCTCATCTTTGACAATCAGGCGCAATGGAATCATCGCGCCATGGCCGCCATTCTAGGAGTGATTCTCAAATTGCCGCCCGTCAAGCAAATCATGGCCAGCCGGCAGATGAAGTCCAGGTATCTTGAGCAGCTCATGCGACCAAGAGATTTCGTGCACCTCGTACATTGAGGGTCGGCTGGAACTCATTATGGCTGTATTGAGCCTCATGATCACTTCCGTTGCCTGTCAGCCGACTGCCTTAAGCCTCCATTGCGGAATGCGGCTCCGAGCACAAGCGGCAGCGGTTATCGTGCAACGGAGTCATCGACTGTTCCTGACCGCATGTCTTCCCTTGCGGATGGATTCGACACCCAATAGAATCTCCCCTGAGGGACTGCAACCGTGCCGGCACAACTTCCGCGGTTCGTGAAGACGACCTTCTCCGAGGCTCCATCGAATTATCCCCTGTTCGACATAGGAACGGCACTGGAAGAGAGGGGGTTGGAATTCAAAATCCGATCCTCCGGCAGGCAGTTACTGGGCCGAGCGGGCGTGCGGTTCGGCGTCCTTCGCAACTACGTGCGGGCAAAGGGTCCGCTCATTGTCCCTTTCATGGGCATTCACGACCGCGACGTCTTTCCTTACTGCTATTGGACGGAGATGGTTCCCGTTGTGTTTGATTGCTGGCCGGAATATTTCGATTGGTGGGAGTCGTTCTTTCACCGGTATCGCATCCGTCTTGGTGAACCCGAGTTGGTACTTTTCCGGCGACACGTATCGAGGTAGAAGAATAATCAAGATCTGGCGCGTGATGGACGGCTTAAACAATCCAACCGAGCCAATGGACAATCATCGTGAGCGAATGAACTTTGCTGGAACACCTCCTACGATTGCGTAGGCAGGTACAGAATGCGTAACCACAGCACCTGCACCAACAACTGCTCCCGTGCCGATAGTGACTCCCTCTAGAATCACTGCATTCGCTCCTATCCAAACGTCATCTTCGATGACGATTACGTCTGCCCGCCCCTCTTGTTTTCCAATCAGCGTTCCCATCTCCATTCCGTGATTGTGATCGACGAACCGGCACCCGCTTGCAATAAGGCATTCGTTACCTACTACGATCCGTTTGGAAATATTGAACTCACTCCCGGAACCGATGAAGCAGTCGTCTCCGATCACAATGCAGGGACCGGGAGAATAGATGCCGTCGTAGTGGAAGTAAACACCGTGCTCGATTCTGCATCCACGTCCCAGGCTCACCTGATGGGGCCAGGTCACGTGCAAGGACGTGAATGTTGAACCTGCTCCTATCTTCATGCCTTGCATGCTCCAGAGGGCGACACGAAAGGGCCGGCAAATCAAAGTTGACCAACGTTCTCGCAGACGAAACGCGGCTTTCAAGAAGAATTCATCCAGATGGGTATTTATCTGACTAAGGTTACCCCAACATCTTGTGGTTTCACAACTTCTGGGGCGACCTGGGATTTGACCAAAGACTTGTAGGGAGCCGGCCCGACAGCGACGGATTGTTCGAGTAG
>Ga0302320_10001465_pt1 | contig 56902 bp, 57 predicted proteins | sample Bog_T0_3_FD_202130 | JGI IMG/M metagenome (GOLD analysis project Ga0302320, IMG submission 202130) | Peat permafrost microbial communities from Stordalen Mire near Abisko, Sweden - Bog_T0_3 | ecosystem: Environmental > Terrestrial > Soil > Wetlands > Peat | place: Sweden: Abisko, Stordalen Mire... | reverse complement strand
TCTCTTCTTAATACTCACGCTGTTGTCAGCCGGCCTCTACGCGAGGAAACTGGCCAAATCCCAAGCCGCGCCGGCCATCCCCCAAATGACGCCGGACCAAAAGGCATTGCACCTCCTGAATCGACTCACCTTCGGCGCGCGCCCCGGCGATCTCGAAGACGTCAAACAAGTCGGTATCGATCAGTGGATCGAACTGCAGCTCCATCCCGAAGATATCCCCGAGAGCCCACTCCTCGAAGCTAAACTTCAGCCCCTCGACTCCCTATGGATGACCACGGCGCAGATGCTGCAGAATTACCCCACCCAGCAACTGGTCAAGGCCATGATGGAAGGCAAAATGCCCATGCCCGTCGACCCGGTCACGCGCGCGGCCGTCCTGCGAGCCATCGTGCGCTACCAGCGAAACAAGGGCGTGGGAGATCCGCAGGTGGTTGTGCCCGATCCCCCCGATCCTCAAACCGCCGTAGCCTCGCTGAACATCCTCGAAAACCAGAAGCAGATTCTTCTCACCGGCACGCCGCAGGAAAAGGTGGCCATGCTCGAGACGCTCCCGCCCTATGAACTGGTGCAGATTCTCGAAGCGTTTCCCGGCGGGGGGCGCGGTAAACTCGCCGCTGTAGCCCCGCCCGATCTGCGCCGCAAAATCGAGATCCTGAACGGGCCTGCTCAAGTCATCAATCGCGATCTCACCGAAGGAAAACTGCTGCGCGCCATCTACAGCAATCGCCAGCTCGAAGAGGTGCTCACCGATTTCTGGTACAACCACTTCAACGTCTATCTCGACAAGGGCGCCGACCGCTCCATGGTCACCTCATATGAACGCGACGTCATTCGCCCCCATGTGCTCGGGAAGTTCAAAGACCTCCTCGAAGCCACCGCCGAAAGCCCCGCCATGCTTTTCTATCTGGATAACTGGCAATCGGTCGGCCCCGACACGCCGCACGGGCCCAATCAAAAACGCCGCCAGGGCCTCAACGAGAATTACGGCCGCGAATTGATGGAATTGCACACCCTCGGAGTCGACGGCGGATACACCCAAAAAGATGTCACCGAAGTCGCGCGCTGTTTCACAGGATGGACCATCCGGCAGCCCCAACAAGGTGGAGGCTTTTTCTTTAACGATCGTCTCCACGATAAAGGCGAAAAGCATGTCCTGGGCGTCACCATTCACGCGGGTGGAGGCATGGGCGATGGGCTGAAAGTGCTCGACATCCTCGCGCATCATCCGGCGACCGCGCACTTCATCTCGAAGAGCCTCGCCATTCGCTTCGTCTCCGACAACCCGCCGCAGTCGCTGGTCGACAAGATGGCGACAGCTTTTCTCTCATCCGACGGAGACCTCCGCGAAGTCATGCGAACCATGCTGGCCGCACCCGAATTCTGGGATCGCGCCAATTTCCGATCCAAAGTAAAATCGCCTCTCGAAATGGTCGTCAGCGCCGTACGTGCGGTTAATGGAGACGTCGACATGGCAACCTCGATGGTGGGCACCATGAACCAACTCGGCGAGCCGCTCTATCGCAAACAGGAACCTACGGGCTATTCGAATCGCGGTGGCGACTGGATGAATTCGGCGTCATTGCTGGCGCGTATGAACTTCGCCAACACACTCGCCCAGGGCAAGGTTCCAGGCGTCAAGGTCGATGCCAATCAGTTCCTCGCCGATCCCCAACAGATCGAGCGCAACATTCTTCTGACCGACGCCTCGTCCGATGCGCAGGCCGCTATCCAGATTGGGCTTGGCGATCAACAAGCCTCTAAGGCCAAACCAAAATCCCCCGGCGCCCTGGTTGCCGGACTGACGCTTGGTTCTCCCGATTTTCAACGCAGGTAATCTCATGTCATTATCACGCCGCATTTTTCTTCGTAACTCCGCGCTGGCCATGGTCGGCGTAGGTTCCGCTCCCCTCTGGCTGCAACGGGCGGCTCTGGCCGACGACGCTCCTGGCCGCCGCAGGAAAGTACTCGTCGCCATTTTCCAGCGCGGCGCCGCCGATGGATTGAACATCGTGGTGCCGCACGCCGAAAAACGCTATTACAACCTGCGCCCCACCATCTCCGTGCCCCAGTCCACCGTCATCGATCTCGATGGCTTCTTCGGCCTGCACCCGTCGCTTGCGCCGTTAAAGCCGCTGTGGGATCGCCAACAACTTGCCATAGTCCACGCGGCGGGTTCGCCCGATCCCACGCGCTCCCACTTCGATGCGCAGGATTACATGGAATCGGGAACCCCCGGCCTGAAAGCCACTACCGATGGCTGGTTGAATCGTGCGCTTCCGGCCGAAGCAGGCAAGCCTTCCCCGGTGCGTGCCGTAAGTCTGGGACCCAATTTGCCGCGCGCGCTGCGGGGCACAAACAACGCCGTCGCCGTCGACAATCTCAACAGCTTCTCGGTGCGCGATGCCGCTGCGGCCAAGGTGCTCGAATCCATGTACGCCGGCTCCCAGGATCAGGTTCTCGGGGGTACCGGCCGCGAGACTTTCGAAGCTGTAGCCCTCCTGCAATCGATCCAGAAAACGCCCTATCAGCCAGCCGCCGGAGCCAACTATCCCAAGGGGCGCTTCGCCGAAAGCATGCGCCAGATTGCGCAATTGATCAAGGCCGACGTCGGAGTGGAAGTTGCCTTCGCCGATATCGGCGGCTGGGATCACCATGTGAACGAAGTCGGCCAGCTGACCGCGCGCCTCGATGAATTCGGATCGTCTCTCGCGGCCTTCTATCAGGACATTGGCGACCGCATGGAAGATGTGGTAGTAGTGACCATGTCCGAGTTCGGCCGCACGGCAAAAGAAAACGGCAATCGCGGCACCGACCACGGCCACGCCAACGCCATGTTCGTGATGGGCGGCCCCGTGAAAGGCGGCAAAGTCTACGGCAAATGGCCGGGCCTCGCACCCGAACAGCTATACGAACAGCGCGACCTCGCCCTCACTACCGATTTCAGAGACGTTCTGAGCGAAGCCGTCTACCGCCATCTGGGCAACAGATCGATCAAGCCGGTCTTCCCCAACTACGAAGCCCAGGAGCAAAAATTCCGCGACCTCCTCAAAACCTGAAGGCCCCACGTGGGGCAGGTTGGTAACCTGCGGCCGATTGGCAATCGGCCTGCCGAGGCGTTTCTCAAGCCTTCATCGGAGCACAGTAAGGAATCGACAACTTCAAAATCACCTTATAATCCGAAGCCTTATCCAACTGATTATTCCGCTTGTAATAAACCGCCAAAGCCCACGCGCAAATCCCCGGAACCAATCCATGCTGCTTATTGGCCGCCCGCTCCAGCCGACTGATAATCTCGGGATTCCCACCGTTGGCGACCAAGTGAATCACATCGTCGAGCAGCACCAATCCCCCACCCGGCGACTGACTCTCGAGCTCTTTAGCCTGCGCCGCCAGCCGCAAAGCCAACGGATAGTCCGTCTCTTCGAGCAAAGCCAGCATCGCTAAAACGTAAAGCCGATGCCCCCGGTACATGGGAGGAACCTTATCCCAATTCACCGCCTCCAACTCCTGCCGCGCCCGGTCGTACTCACCGAAAAACGTAGCGGCCAGCCCCGCCAGATACGCCGCCACCGCATCGGCATGTTCAATCCGCCGCACGCTGCCATGATAATGAGCGATAATCCGGTCCGGCGTTTTATCGCGCAGCAGCACCCGCACGCGGTAATGCGCCAGCCAAACCGCCCCTGCGCAGATCGCAATCGCCGTAAAAGCGATAGGAATCACCACATAATTTCCGCTGCGAATATTGCCCACAAATCCGACCGCCATGATGGCGATAAACAGACCTGTCACGATCAGCAGAGCAATGAAATTTTTCCTGTGTGATTGCACCGTCGTCAACTATAGCGTGTCGTCAGTTATGACCCGTGCAGCCCCAACCGAGCCAGCACGCGTCTGACCTTCTTAGGCGAAATAGAAAGACGCTTGGCCACCCGAGCCACCTTGCGGCCCTCATGATCCCAAATCTTAGGAATAATCAGATCCGCAAAATCCTCCGTCAATTGCTGAAAGCTGCGCTCGCCCACCACACCCTGCGACCACCCGTGCAGCGTCGCATCCATGGTCCCGCCGCGCACCACCTTCGCCTTCAGAGTCTGCAGATCCTCCCAGATGTGGTCCTGCACTTCGTTCTTCAACAACGCACCGGCCTGATCGCCGATCTCGCGCGCCGCGTCGGTACTGCCCGGCGAAGTATTGCAGATCGTCAGCCCCTGCCAGATCAGCGCGCGCGCCTGCAGCCGCCGATTCTCCGTGCGCTTCGAAAGCTCCACCGCTTCCCGCGCCGCCTCGAGCGCCAGATGCGCCACCCACGCCGGATCTTCGATCTCTTCTTCGAGTTTCGAGTTCTCCACAATGCATTCGAGCAGCCGCGCCCGCGCCATAAGAATGTAATCTTTCTTCTCTTCGCCCAGCGCATACGCCTGACGCGCCTCCTCGTCAGCCCCATGCAAATCCCCGCTGTCCAGATGCAGGTGTCCGCGATTCACACACACCGTACCCGCCCCGCGATGATGCGAATGCAAACGATAAATCTCCGTCGCGCGATCCAGATGCGCCAGCGCCTGGCCGCGCATTTCTTCATAGTCGCGCCGCAGATCGGGCTCGCTCTTACGCCGCTGCGCCGCATCCGCATCGATGCGTTTACGCAGTTGCAGCGCAATCAGCCGCTCCACATAACCCATGTTGGCCAACGACCGCGCCAGGTTGCGATGTTCCGGGTCGCGCTTACTGTATTCCTCGATCGCCTGCGCAAAGTGACGCAGCGCCAGATCGTAGCGGCCCTCGCGCCGGTACATCCGTCCGTAACTCGATTGAATATTTCCGCGCGTGATGTAATCGTCGGTCTCACGCAGCACGGCATCGGCCTCGGACAGCAGCTTCAGCGCATCCCGCGTCCGGCCCTTCTGGAAAAGCAGCCAACTCTCGGCCACACGCATCGCAGCGGCCATCGGTTCCATGCCGGCTTCCGTCGCGTACTTATAACCTTCTGCCGCATGCGCCAGCGAACTGTCGTACTCGCCGTTTTTCCGATGACAACGGGAAGCCCAGAAATGGGCCAAAGCCAGCACACGCAGATCCGGAATCTCGCCCCTCAGCGAAAGCACCAGATCGAAGTTGGCGAGTGCGCGCTCAATGTTTTCCTCATGCACCCACACCACGCCCTCGGCCATCAGAATATGCACGTAATCGATGACCCGCAGTGCCGCGCGGCGCCCCTTGGGAAAACCGCACAACCCGTCCTGCACCGTGTCCACTTCGCGCCAGCCCGCATCCACCCACTGAGCCACGTAACAAAGCAACGAGGGTGCGTCCGGATCCGACGGGTCCAAACGGCCCGTTGCGGACCAGTATTCGTCGAGCCGAGCCATGCCGCTGCCAATTCGGCGCAGTCCGAGGTCGCTCCGCAGCTGATCCAGCAAATCTGTGCGCACTGCCAATGCCATGCGGGTTCCAGCGTACCAGATTACTGGTCCGTTATGGACCACCCCGTCTCTTGGTGCCTGGTGGGGCAGATTTCCGATCTGCCCTCGCCGATTCGTAATCGGCTCTTCCCGCGATTCGATTCAGTTCCGCCCGGACGGCGGTTGACGCTCCCGCTCCAGGCGCTCTGCAAGAAATACCTTGAGCAAAGACTGGTATGGAACGTCCCGGCGATTTGCCAGTATTTTGAGATCCTCGATCATGTACACCGGGAGCCGCAGCGATATCGTCTTCAAGGACGGTTTGAGCTGAACCAGCTTCCTGCGCTTTCCGGATGGCCAATCGAGGTACTCCGTCGAATCCGCGGTCGTCCAGAATCTCCGTTCGTCGTCTTCGTTCTTGAATTCAGGAAGCTTCTTCTTCATATCTCTCGTAGATCTCTGTTTCATTACGGTTCATGTCTCTGGCTGAAATGACTCGTATAAGTTTTCGCCTGACTGTAAAGGCTATGAACAACCGTCGGCCGGCGGCCGTTTGCCCGAGAGCGTACCAGCGTTTCTCATCTTTTGAGCGGCCCACATCGCTGCGCACTACCAGTGGCTCGCGAAAAAAGACGTCCTCGGATTCCTCCGGAGTTACTCGGTGCCACTCCCAATTCTTGTCGACGTTGCCTTCGTCCCAATCGAACCCGGTGCAATTCTGAAGGGGATCCGCAGCTACCATATTAGTATACGTCTATCGTATACACGGAGTTGCCGCGCAGGATTCATTTAACCACCGCTTCCGAACCGCGACCGTGAGGGAGTGGTGTCCAAAGCTGTGACCGCCGCGGAAAAGTTACCGAAAACGTCGAGCCCGCGCCCTCCACACTCTTCACCTCAATCACCGCGCCATGCATCCGCGCAATAGTCGCCGCCAGAGATAACCCCAGGCCATGCCCGGTATCCGTACGCGCCTTGTCCGCCCGATAGAACCGCTGAAATATATGCGGCAAATCCGCAGCCCCGATCCCGGTTCCAAAATCCTGCACCGAAACGATTACAAACTCCCCGGCAGCACTCGCAGCGACACTCACCTCGCCACCCGGCGTCGAGTACTTCAGCGCATTATCCAGCAGCACCAGAAAAAGCCGGCGCAGCGCCGCGCGGTTTCCCGCTATGACAATTTCGCTCTCGCCCAACACCGAGCGAACCTCGATATTACGCACCGCCGACAACTCGCGCAGTTCACTCACCACGTCGCACAGGATATCGCGCAGATCGAGCGGCGACATCGGCATCCCCGCCACCCGCGCATCGCTGCGCGCCAGAAACAGCAGATCTTCCACCAGCTGAGTCATCCGTTCCGCCTCCGCCGCAATCTCATTCAACGACTCCCGATACGACTCCGGCGCACGTGCACGGCGCAGCGCAATCTCCGCGCTGGTGCGGATCACCGCCAGCGGCGTGCGCAGCTCATGCGACGCGTCCGCGGCGAATTGCGACAGTGTCGTGACGGCGGATTCCAGCCGGCCCAGCATGCTGTTCCAAAGCTCCGTCAGCCGCTCCAACTCATCGCCGGTCCGCGGCACCACCAGGCGCTGCGAAAGATTCTCGATCCCGATGGTTCGCGCCGCCGCCGTAAGTTGATCCACCGGCCGCAGCGCGCGGCGGCTCAGCCATGCCCCACCCAGACACGCGATGGCAATCACCGCCGGAATCAAACTGAACAACAGAATCTGCAACAACTCGAGCGTGCGATGAATGGCGTTGAGCGAAGTTCCGGCCTCCAGAGTGAAAGTCTCGCCCCCGACCCTGAACCGCGTCTCAATAGACCGAAGATGCCGGGCAGGCACGCCCCGCTCGGGATACTGGAAATCGAAACCACCCGCCCCATGCAGTTTCAGATAATCGGAGCCGGGCAAAGCCTGGCAGAACTCCTCCAGTTCGTCACGCAGTTGTGCACCTGTTTCTGTCGCGGCCTCCCGCCGGAAGTACTGCTCAAACCGGCTGGCGCTTCCCGAAAGTTGTCTGTCCGCATCGTCGATCAAGCGCTGCCGTAACGACAGCCAGATCAATACGCCGAACAGCCCCAGCGCCGCCGCCAGCACCAGCGCGTACCACAACGTGAGCCGAAACTGAATGCTGCGAGTGCGCATAACTCCAACTAAGATTCCCGCATAATATATCCCACGCCGCGTACCGTGTGGATCAACTTCGGCTCCCGTGAATCCACCTTCAGCCTCAGCAGCCGCACGAACGCCTCAAGCGTATTCTCATTCACTTCACACCCATAGCCCCACACGGATTCGAGAATCGTCTCGCGCCCCACTACACGCCCCGAATTTCGCATCAGGATCTCCAGCAGCCCATACTCGCGCGGCGTAAGTCCGATCTTCTCCTTGCCGCGCGTCACGTTTCGCGTCGCCGGGTCGAGCTTTACGTCCGCTACTTCCAGACACACCGGCCGTGGGATCGCGCCCCGCCGGCTCACGGCCCGCAACCGCGCCAGAAATACATCGAAAGAGAACGGCTTCGTCAGATAATCGTCGGCCCCGCAATCGAGCCCCAGCACCACATCCGACGCCGCATCGCGGGCCGTCAGCATCAGCACCGGAGTCTGATTGTGCGCGTCCCGCAGGCGCCGCGTAATGGCGATTCCGTCCATGCGCGGCAGCATCACATCCAGCACGATCACGTCGAACGCCGACGCCCCGGCCATCTCGTATCCCTCCGCGCCATCCCGCGCCACTACCACCTGATGGCCCTCTTCGCTGAGCCCGCGCTTCAACAACTCCGCCATGCGCCGCTCGTCTTCCACAACCAGAATCTGCATTCCCCTTGATCGTAGATCATAAGAAGGTGAGCCTGAAACCAGTCCTGGCCGTAAACGACCTCTGTAAACAATACGGAGCCAAGCGCGCCGTGGACACCATCTCATTCACCGTCGAAAGGAACGAGATCGTCGGCCTGCTGGGACCCAACGGAGCCGGTAAAACCACCACCATCAACATCATCCTCGGAGTCCTCGCACCCGATTCCGGAAGTGTGCATATCGATGGCGTGGATCTTGCCGCCAGCCGTTCCCACGCCATCGAGCGCACCAACTTCGCCGCCGTCTACTCGCCTCTGCCTGGAAACCTGACCGTCACGGAGAACCTGCGCTTCTTCGGCATGATCTACGGCGTAGCCAATCTCAGCGAGCGCATCGAAGCCACGATCGCGGAGTTCGACCTGAAGCCATTCCGCAATACGCGCTGCGGTGTCTTGTCCTCCGGCGAACAAACGCGCGTCAGCCTGGCCAAGGCTCTTCTCAACAGCCCCAACCTGCTCCTGCTCGATGAACCCACCGCATCGCTCGATCCCTCCGTAGCCCGCGACATCCGCGCACGCATTCGTGAGTTCACCCGGCGCGGTAAAGGCGGCGTGCTCTGGACCTCGCACAACATGAACGAAGTCGAGGAAGTCTGCGACCGCGTACTCTTCCTTTCACGCGGAAAAATCCTCCTCGAAGGGGACCCACGTCAACTGCCCGCCACCCACGGCAAAGAATCCCTCGAAGATCTCTTCATCGCTGTGGCGCGCGAACACCTCACCCTGGGCAACGAGGGGCGCGCTTGAGTCTGAAACGCACCGTCGCTATCGTGCTGCGCCAGTTCTATCTCTTCCGCGGAAGCCCGGCGCGCATTCTCCCCATGTTTGGCTGGGTCGCCATCGACATCGTGCTGTGGGGCTTCATCACCCGCTATCTCAACACCGTTGCCGCGGCCGGAGTCAATTTCGTACCTGCCATGCTGGGAGCCGTTCTGCTCTGGGATTTCCTCGTCCGCGTCATGCAGGGTATCACCACCACCTTCTTCGAAGATGTCTGGTCGCGCAACTTTCTGAATCTCTTCGCCACCCCACTCCGCATTTCGGAATATTGTGGCGGCCTCGTCCTCGCCAGCATCGCCACCAGCGCCGTGGGATTGACCGTGATGCTCCTCCTCGCTACCGCGGTATTCGGGCTGTCTTTCTTCGTCTACGGACTGATGCTCGTACCTTTTCTACTGGTGCTGTTTCTCTTCGGGGTCGCGATCGGCATCTGCGCCTGCGCCATAGTGCTGCGCCTCGGGCCCGCTTCCGAATGGCTCATCTGGCCCATCCCCGCGCTGCTTTCCCCGCTCGCCTGCGTCTTTTATCCACGCTCCGCCCTACCGGTCTGGATGCAATACCTCACGTTCCTGCTCCCGCCCTCATGGATCTTCGAGGCCATGCGCAAAATTGTGGCCGGCCACTCCCCTTCGCCATGGGAGCTATTGGGGAGCGCCGGCCTCGCGCTGTCTTATGTTTTACTCGCGGGCTGGTTTTTTACCCGCATCTATCGATACGCTGTCCGCAGCGGCCTCATAGCCCGCTACAGCGCCGAAAGCGTCAGCTGATTACCGCCGGCCTCCGCCCCCACGAGCGAATCCGCCGCCGCGAGCAAATCCACCGCCTCGGAAAGCCGGAGCCGCCGCAATTCCAGCGCGTCCCGGATAGAACCCGCGTCCGCCATAAAATCCGTGGCCGAACCCATAATAAGGTGCATACGCCACAAATCCAGGCGAGAAGAACGGATATCCAAACGGACTCCAGAAGAATCCGTCGTAAGGCAGCCACGCCCAGGTCGCGAAGTAAGGATTCCACGCCCAACCGGGACCGTAACCGTAAGGACCCCATCCACCCGCCGTATACACCGTCCGAGCGCTCGATTCATTCGCTTCCGCCAGATATCCGGCCCGCGCCGAACTCCAGCGATAAAGCTCGTCCGCTTCCTTGGTATCGAAGCCCACCGACTTCAACTTCGCGTCGCTCAGCAGAACCTCATGGCCTTTGCCAAGCTCCTTGACCCGGTCGTTCACCTTAATCTGGGTCTTTCCATCGAACACCGCCACGCTGCCCTGATCCGCATTGAACCGGTACAGCCCTTCTTTCATCAAAGTCGAGTCCGCGCCCCGCTCCAGCACATCCAGATGCGCCAGCTTCGGAAGGAAATCCACCTCCACCATGGCCTCGCCGCGAATCACCTCGATAGTCGGATCGCTCATGCCCGCCGAAACCATCCGGACCTGACTATTATTTCCGACTCGCAAAAAAGCGCCCGGCGAAAGCAGCACTTCCACCCTGCCCTGCGTCGTCGAAAGCATGTCATTTGGTTGCAGGGAGACATTCCCCTCCTGTCGCGAATTAAGTAAGTTACCGTTAATCGAAACCTGTCCTTCAATAAAATTAATAGTCCCCGGAAGGGCTGTCCGACCGTTCTGAGCAGCGCCTGTCTGGGGAGTCAGGAACAACAGGGACATTAGTCCCAGCGCCCCTGCGGAACTAAGCCAGGATTGCATTTTCATCGTCATTACTCCCACTCGTTTAGATGGAAAGGTGTGACGCAAAGTTTCGAGCGGAATCAGAAACTTAAGCTGTGGATTTCCCGTCTAACCCAGTAATTGCCTGCTCCATCCCATCAACTTCCGAGGTGCCAATACATGCTACCGTCGAAGGAGGCAGCGATGAAGACCGGCACAAATCTTTCCGCCCGCCAACAAGCCCTGAAGGCCCGGCACGAACTGTCGAATCGCCAGTTCCAGCAGATGCTGGAGATGCTCGCCGATCTCACCCCCGCCGAACACGCGTCGCTTGAGGAGCCGGATTTCATCACCGAAGATGAAGCCGACATTATTGTCTCCAACCGGCGCATAAACGAACCCACCGTATCGCTCGATGAGGTGCTGGCCGAAGCTGGCGTCCCGCGCCGCAGACGCATCGCGTGAATGGCTGGAAGGTCGAACTCCGCAAGTCTGCCCAGAGAGAATTGCGCCAACTGGAAGATGGACCCCAACGAGCGGCGGAAGAGCTTCTTCAGGATCTTGCCGAAGATCCCACGCTCGTCCCGGCAATCGAGATGCGCGGCAACACCTATAGAGCCCGCTTCCATCATGACCGTTACCGCATGGTCTATCAGGTTTCGAAAGCCCGGAAGCACATCCTCGTGGCGCGCATCCGTGCTCGTCCTTTAGCCTACAAAGGCATGAAGCGCTGAGACCCCGTCACTACTCCGCACTCCGTCCCCACGTCCGCTCGCTGTTACCATGAAGGTTCCCCCTCATGTCCCTGAGTTTCTATAACACGCTGACCCAGCAGGTGCAGCCTTTTCACCCCCTCGAAGGCAACGTCGTCAAGATGTATACCTGCGGCCCCACCGTCTACGATTTCGCCCACATCGGCAACTTCCGCACCTTCGTCTTCTACGATCTGCTGCGCCGTTGGCTGCGCGCTTCCGGATTCACCCTCGACCACGTCATGAACATCACCGACGTCGACGATAAGATCATTCGCAACGCCGTCGCGCAGGGCAAAACGCTCCCCGAATACACCGCCATCTATACCCAGGCCTTCCTCGACGATTGCGCCACTCTGCGCCTCGAGCGCCCCGAACACATCGCCCGCGCCACCGACCACATCAAGGAAATGGCCGCCGCCATCCACCAGCTTGAGGAGACCGGCTACACCTATCGCAGCGACGGCTCCGTCTACTTCCGCATCGCGAAGTTCCACGGCTACGGCAAGCTCTCGCATAACGATTTCAGCGGCATGGTCGCCGGCGCGCGCGTCGATGTCGACGAATACGAGAAAGCCGACGCCCGCGATTTCGCCCTCTGGAAAGCCGCCAAAGACGGCGAACCCGCCTGGGATACCGAAGTCGGCACCGGCCGCCCCGGCTGGCACATCGAATGCTCCGTCATGGCCATCGATTATCTGGGCGCTACTCTCGACATCCACGCCGGCGGCGTCGATCTCATCTTTCCCCATCACGAAAATGAAATCGCCCAATCCGAAGCCCTCACCGGAAAGCCTTTCGCGCGCTACTGGATCCACTCCGAATTTCTCCTGGTGGATGGCCAGAAGATGTCGAAATCGCTCGGCAATTTCTACACTCTGCGCGATCTGTTCGCGCGCGGCATTTCGCCCGAGGCCATTCGCTACCTCCTCGCCTCCGTCCCTTATCGCAAAGGCCTGAACTTCACCTTCGAAGGTCTCAACTCCGCGAAGACCGCCATCGAGCGTCTGCGCAATTTCAAGTTCCGTCTCGATACCGCGAAGCTTCCCGAAGGCGCCAACGAAGCCATAACGCACAAGGCGACCGAGGCCGTCCACCAATTCCGCCAGGCGATGGATGACGACCTCAACACCGCCGAAGCCCTCGCCGCCGTTTTCGAATTCCTGCGCGAAGCCAACACCGCCCTCGATGCCGGTGAATTCCTCGCGGGTAATCTCGATGCCGCGCGCCACGTGCTGTCCATCTTCGATTCCGTCTTCCAGGTACTCACGCCCTCCGAACACGCAGGAGGAATCTCCGAAGCCGAAATCGAAAGCCTGATCGCCGATCGCGCCGCCGCCAAAAAATCCCGCGATTTCGCCCTCTCCGATAAGATCCGCGCCCAGCTTCTCGAACAGGGCATCGTCCTCGAGGACACCAAAGACGGAGCAAGGTGGAAACGAAAATGAAACTCAATTCCCAGGCCGTCCACGCTGGCGACCGCAAACGAACCGGAGGTTGGGTCCCCGTAACCACGCCCATCCAAACCGCCACCAGCTTTTTCTACAACGACATCGACGATCTCGATCGCGTCTTCGGCAAAGAAATGCCAGGCCAAAGCTATGGCCGTTACAGCAACCCCACCAACGACGCCCTCGAAGAACTGGTCACCCAACTCGAAGGCGGAGCCGGTGCGCTCGCCTGCAGTTCCGGCATGGCCGCGCTCCACATGGCCATCAACACCGCGCTCGTCGATCGCCGCCGCGTTGTCCTCGCTGCCGATCTTTTATACGGCGCCACTCTCAACATGCTCGTAAAGGTGTTCGAGCCCGCCGGAGTCGAAGCCGTGTTCGTCGACTTCAACGACGAGAATGCCGTCCGCGCCGCCATAGCCGAGCACCGCCCCGGCGCCATCGTGATGGAGACCGTCAACAATCCCCTGCTGCGCGTCCCGGCGCTCGATCGCATCGCGGCCATGGCCAATGAAGCCGGCGCACCCCTGGTGGTCGACAACACATTCGCCACGCCCCTGATCGTCCGCCCGCTCGATCTCGGCGCCTCCATCGTCGTCCACAGCCTCACCAAATATCTCTCGGGCCACGGCGACGTGCTCGGCGGCATCGTCGTCGCCAACGCCGAACATCTCGATCCCATGCGCAGCCTGTCACGCATTCTGGGATTCACCCTCGGACCGTTCGAATCTTATCTGGCAATGCGCGGTATCAAGACCTTCCCCGTCCGCATGGAACGTCAGTGCGCCAATGCCTGCCGCGTCGCCCAATGGTTGTCCGCGCATCCCGCCGTCGACCGCGTCAATTTTCCCGCCGATCCCAATCATCCCGACGCCGACAACATCCGGCGCCTGTTCGCGCCCGGCCTGTTCGGAGGCATGGTCAGCTTCGAAGTAGAGGATGCCGATCGCGAAAGGATCTTCCGCCTCATGAACGCCCTGAAGATGATCGTCCCGGCCACGTCTCTGGGTGACGTGCACAGCATGATGCTCTACCCCGCCATGTCCTCGCACCGCGAACTGGCGCCGAAGCACCGCGCCCGTCTCGGCATCAACGACAACCTGGTGCGTCTCTCAGTAGGCATCGAAGCCGTCGAGGACATCATCGCCGATCTTGACCAGGCCCTTATTGCGTAGGCGAGTAATAACCGGTGCGCCAATGCGCCGTAACTTTGGGAAGCCCCCGCGGCTGAATCAGCTTCACCGTGATCTTCCGGTACTTCCCATCGCGCGCCGAATTCGCCGGACTATACCCAATCAAATACTGATTCCGCAGCTCAATCCCGATCTTCGAAGCAATATCCATCAGCTGGCTCAAATCCCCGATAAAATGGTGCCCACCGGTCGGCTCCGAGATGGCGCTCAACAGCGCGGGGCCGTCGCGCTCTTCCATCGTCCCCATTCCGCCGCCGAAAATGCCCACCGCGTAAATCTGCACATCCGCTTCCCGCACGCGATTCCTCACTTCGGTAAACGTGTACCGGCTGTTGTTATCCCCGCCATCCGTAATCACAATCAAAGCCTTGCGTGGATTGCGCGCTTTCTTCATCGCAGTCATCGCCATCGTCACCCCATCCAGCAGCGCTGTCGACCCATTCGACTTAGTCGACAAGAGCTTGTCCTGAATCTCGCCCAGATTGTGCGTGAATGGCACCACCAGTTCGGGCCGGCTGCTGAACTCCACCAGGAACGCCTCGTCCTCCGGATTCGCCGTCTTGAAGAACTCCGCCACCGACAGCCGCGACACCGCCAGCTTCGACCCCATGCTCCCGCTGGTATCGAAAACGATGCCGATAGAAAGCGCCGCGTCCTCGTTGCCAAAGGAAAGAATCTTCTGCTCTACGCCATCTTCAAAGACGCGGAAATCGGCCTGCTCCAGCCCCGCGACAAATCGATTCAGGGGATCCGTCACGTTTACCGGCACCAACACCACGTTGGTATCGATCCGGATATTCGCCTGTGGCAGGGGAGCCGCCGGAGCCGCCGCCGGATTGGATTTAGTAGCCCGAGGAGTAATTTCGACCTGAGGGTCCTGCGCTAACAGCAGGAGGACGAGCAGACACCGCACTCAACAATGGTACCGCTTCACAACGGCAGCTCTTTCGAACTCGGCATCCCATGCTGCAGCCGCCCCAGGTCCCCGTCATACTTCTTACTGCTCTTGAACAGCTCAAATCGCCCATCCGAAGCAAACTCCCCGCACCGGGCCCGCAGCTTGTCCATTTCTCCCGCCGCCATCGGACGAAATCCCCGCGCCACCTGCAAATTCTGCCGCAGCACATCGGCCGATTCCATCCCGCTGATCGTCACCGCCACCGGCAAGCTTATCGCATACCGCAGCGCCTCCTCCGCGGTGGTCGCGCCATGCGTAACCAGTTCCCCGCTGCCGCCCATACTCTTCATCCCCAGCGCGGCCATCCCCCGCCGATTCACCTCCGGCAGCACCTGCTGCTCGAAGCTGCGAAAACGTGCATCGAGGCAGTTCAAAGGCATCTGCACCGTATCGAACGGAAACCCCTGCGCCAGCATCTTCAGATGAATCGAAGGGTCCTTGTGCCCCGTGAATCCGACAAACCGAACCTTCCCCTGCTGCTTCGCCAGATGCAATGCCTCCGCCGCGCCATCCGCCTTGAAAATCAAATCCGGATCGTTGTCATAGATCACTTCGTGGATCTGCCACACATCCAGATGATCCGTCCCCAGCCGTGTCAGCGATTCCTCCAGCATGCGCATGGCGACTTGTTTGTCCCGCCCATGCGTGCACACCTTGGTCATCAGAATCGCCTTGTCCCGCTTGCCCTTCAGCGCCGCCCCCAGCCACTCTTCGCTCTTGCCATCGTGATACTCCCAGGCATTATCGAAAAAATTGATGCCCGCATCGAGCGCCTCATCCACAATTCGCCGCGCCTCTTTCTGACTGCTCGCGCTGCCCAGATGATACCCGCCCAGACCAATAATCGACACCTCGACGCCGGTCTTTCCCAGCGGCCGTTTGGGAATGCTGTCTCCCGTGTTTTGTGCCATGATCGAATTTCCTCCCGCGGCCGCCAACACTGCGGCGCCCTCCAGAAATCGCCGTCTCGTGAGATCCAGCGCCGCCATCTCTTTACTCCTGAATCTCCGGAAACGGATGCCCCGTATTGGCGCCCGCTTTCATCATCTCCTTGACCTCCACCTGCTGCTCGTCAAGCGGGAAATGATGCGCCAGACGTGCTTCCGGGTTATCGAACTTCAGCGAGATTTTATATAACTCGAACCTCCCGTCGCCCGAGTACTGTTTCACACGATCCCTCAAGGCCTGCATTTCCTTTTCCGCCAAAGGTTGAAAATTCTGCGCGATCTGCAAATTCTGCCGAAGCACCTCAGGCTTCTCGATTCCCGTGATCGTCGTCGTCACCGGCAAACTCATGGCATAGCGCAGGCTCTCTTCGGCCGTCAGTACACCCTTCTGAATCGCGTCGCCATGCCCGCTCATCGGCTTCATCCCCAACGCCGCGATCCCGCGCCGGTTCAACTCCGGCAGTACCTTCTGTTCGAAACTCCGAAAGCCGCTGTCGAACGGGTTCAGCGGCATCTGTACCGCATCGAACGAAAATCCAGTTGCCAGCATCTTGAGATGAATGTTGGGATCCTTATGTCCGGTAAATCCGACAAACCGAACTTTTCCTTCCTTCTTAGCCTGCACTAACGCCTCCGCCGCGCCGCCGGGCCGGATAAACAATTCCGGATCGTTCTCAAATGAAACTCCGTGTATCTGCCACAGATCTAGGTGGTCCGTCTGCAAACGATTGAGCGATTGCTCGAGCATCGTCATCGCGAGGCTCTTATCCCGGCCGTGCGTACATACCTTGGTCATCAGAAACACCTTGTCGCGGCGTCCCTTCAAACCCTTCCCCATCCAAGCCTCGCTTTTACCCCTGTGATACTCCCAACAATTGTCGAAGAACGTGATCCCGCCATCGACGGCTTCCTGCACCAATCGAACCGCCGTAGCTTCATCCTCCGCGTCTCCCAGGTGGTGGCCACCGAAGCCAAGCGCGGATATCTTTACCTTGCTGCGGCCGAATTGCCGCAATGGGATATCGGAGTTTTGAGGCATTGCTTCACCGTTCGCAAATGTCATGCCATTGCAAGAAACCACGCAGAGGAACAACGCCTGCAACCAACTCCCCTGAGCACGTGGGGCAGGTTGTCAACCTGCGGCCGATTGGTAATCGGCCTGTTCGGTCGTCAACCCGCGGTACAATCCAGCCAGGAATTCTGCGCCGTGCCACCTCTCCGACTCTTTCGCGACGCGGCCTCGGGCTGGTCGAACCACAACGCGCCGCGCCTCGGAGCCGCCCTCGCCTACTACATGGTGCTGTCGCTCGCTCCTTTATTAATACTGGCCACCGCGCTCCTCGGCTACATCTACGGCCCCGCTGCCGTGCGCGGCGAAGTGTATTGGCAAATCAAAGACGTAGTGGGCAGCGGAGCTGCGGACTTCGCCCAGGCCCTGCTGAAATCCGCCGCGCAGCCAGCCACGGGCGCCACTACAAGCCTCCTCGGCTTCGTCGTTCTCCTCTTCGGCGCCTCCGGAGTTTTCGTCGAACTGCACGATACCCTCAACTTCATCTGGGACGCGCCCGCCGCCAATGCCAGCGGCTTATGGGCCATGCTCCGCTACCGCTTCTTCTCCTTCGCCGTGGTCCTCGGAATTGGACTCCTCCTGATCCTTACTCTCGGTCTCAGCGCCCTCGTTCAGTTGGCCGACTCGCTTGCGCAGCACATCGTCGTACCTTCGCCTGGTCTGGTGAAAATTGTTGGCCACGCCACAATATTCGCCATTACCGCCGCCTTGTTCGGCCTCATCTACCGCTACATTCCAGACGTCCCCATCTCATGGGGCGACGTCACCATCGGATCCCTCGTCACCGCCGCTTTATTTACAGCCGGCAAAATCCTCATCGGTATTTACATCGCCCGCGCCGCCGTGGGATCTGCCTATGGCGCTGCCGGGTCTCTCGTCGCACTCCTCGTTTGGACGTACTACTCCGCACAGGTTTTTCTCTACGGCGCCGAATTCACCTTCGCCCACGCCCAGTTCCGCCGTTCTGCCATCAAACGTGCAGGGGAGAACGTTCATGGATCGGCCTCCCCACGCGACGAACCCGACCGACGGCGCCACGTCTGACGCGATCCGCCACAATATCGAGCTCATCGCCCGCATGGAGGAAAAATTTCTCCGCGACCGAAATCTCGCCGAGCGCATCGCCGACGCCATCGGTAATTTCTCGGGCAGCGTCACCTTCGTCCTCATTCACGCCATCGCTTACGCGCTTTGGATACTGATCAACCTGCGCCTTGTTCCCGTCCTGCCCACCTTCGATCCCTTCCCCTTCATGCTGCTCAGCATGGTCGTCTCGCTCGAAGCCATCTTCCTCTCCGCCTTCGTGCTGATGAAGCAAAACCGCATGAGCCGCCGTGCCGATTCGCGCGCCCACCTCGACCTGCAGATCAACCTCCTCGCGGAAAGGGAGATGACAATGGTGCTGCAAATGCTCCGTACTATCGGGACTCGTGTAGGCATCCGCGATCACCAGTTCCACGACGAGCTCTCTCAGTTCACCGAGGAGACTCCGCTCGAGACGCTTGCCACCGAGATTGAAGACAGCATGCCGAGAGGAGTTTGAAAGGACCTGCATATGCAAACGAATGTTGGAAAAACCGAGCGCGGCGTATCGATAATCGCCGGAACACTACTGGCTTACTGCGGCCTGCGTGAAAGAGGCTGGAAAGGAGCGGGCCTGGCTTTTCTGGGAATCAATTTCCTGCGCCGCGGCGTGCTCGGATACTGTTACACGTACCGTTTCCTCGGCATTGACACCAACCAGGCCCGGAAGGGCCGCAATCAAACCATAGCCCAGGGGACCGGCATCCGCGTCGACGAAGCGATTACCATCGACCGCCCTCGCCACGAGGTGTATGGCTTCTGGAGCAATCCCGAAAACCTTGCCCAATTCATGGAACACGTGGAATCCGTCCGAACTATACAGGGCACGCGCACCCACTGGGTCGCTAAAGGTCCCGGCGGGCGCCGCATGGAATGGGATGCCGAAATCATCAATCAGGTCGAGAACGAATTAATCGCCTGGCGCTCGCTCGAAGGATCCGAAGTGCCTAATGCCGGGTCGGTGCGTTTCGCCGATGCCGCCGGCGGGCGTGGTACCGAAGTCCGCATCGCTCTCCAGTACAATCCGCCCGGGGGAACCGCGGGAGCGTTCATCGCCAAGCTCTTTGGCGAAGATCCATCGACCCAGATCCACAACGATCTGCAGCGGCTCAAGACCAGGCTCGAAGCCGGCGAAGTTCCCACCGTGGACGGCCAGCCCAAGGGCGCGAATAAAGCTCAAGACGATCTGGAACACCATCGGAAATCCGAACAGGTCGTCTCCGCATCCGAAGCGTCCTTCCCAGCCAGCGATGCCCCCGCCTACTCCCACTAAACTCATCGCCTTTGTGGGGCACGGTCGAAACCTCGGTGCCCGGTGGGGCAGATTTCCGATCTGCCCGCGCTTGGTCCGGCAAAGTTGCGAGGTTTCATTACCATTGGTGAGCCCGCAGGCTCATGACGACAGGTTGGTAACCTGCGGCCGATTGGCAATCGGCCTCCGCGGGTTTCAACCGGTGCCCGCACGTTTCTGAGCAAGATTCGTGGGCAGATCGGAAATCTGCCCCACCCTAAAGGAGAACTCAAATGAAAGCTATCTGCTGGCACGGAAAAAAAGACGTGCGCGTCGAGAACGTCCCCGAGCCAAAAATTCTCAACAAGCGCGACGCCATCGTCAAAATCACTTTAACCGCCATCTGCGGCTCCGATCTGCATCTGTACCACGGCGTAATTCCATCCATGCAGGAGGGCGACATCCTCGGCCACGAATTCATGGGCGAAGTCGTCGAAGTCGGCACCGATGTTCCCAACCTCAAGAAGGGAGATCGCGTCGTAGTGCCATTCTGTATCGCCTGCGGCAATTGTTTTTTCTGCCGCCACGGCATGACGTCGCTGTGCGATAACTCCAACCCCAACGCCGCCGCCGCCGAGAAGCTTTACGGTTACAGCAGCGCCGGATTGTTCGGCTATTCCCATATCTTCGGCGGTTACGCCGGGGGCCAGGCGCAATATGCGCGCGTGCCTTACGCCGACGCCGGGCCTTTCAAAATTCCGGACAGCGTCACCGACGAACAGGCGCTCTTTCTTACCGATATTTTCCCCACCGGTTACATGGCCGCCGAAAATTGTAATATCCAGCCCGGCGACGTGGTCGGTGTCTGGGGCGCCGGCCCCGTAGGTCAGTTCGCCATACGCAGCGCATTTCTCCTCGGCGCCTCCCGCGTCCTCGTCATCGACAACATACCTTCACGTCTCGAACTCGCGAAAAAGAGCGGCGCCGAACCACTAAACTTCGACGAAGGCGATGTGCTCGAAAAGCTGAAGCAGATGACCGTCGGGCGCGGTCCCGATTCCTGTATCGACGCCGTCGGCCTCGAAGCCCACGGCACCACCGCGGACGCCATCTACGATTACGCAAAAAGTGCCGTCTTCCTCGAAACCGACCGGCCCCACGCGTTGCGCCAGGCAATTCAGGCGTGCCGCAAAGGTGGGACCATTTCCATTCCCGGCGTTTACGGCGGTTTCGTGGATAAATTTCCCCTCGGCGTCGCCTTCGCCAAAGGCCTCACCTTGAAGATGGGTCAAACCAACGTGCATAAATATCTGCAGCCGCTGCTTGATCGTGTCGCCAAAGGCGAAATCGATCCATCTTTCGTCATCACGCACCGCATGGGCCTCGAGGATGGCGCTCAGGGTTACTCGGTTTTCGATGCGCAGGATGGCTGCATCAAAGTTGTACTGAAGCCGTAAGTCATAGAGTGCGTTAACATCCCCCGGTACTGCGATTGCACTATTCGTTGCGAAAGGAGGTTCTGAATGATCGGCACGGTGTTGATTATCATTTTGATTCTTATGCTCCTGGGATCCCTTCCCACATGGGGATACAGTTCGGGCTGGGGATACTATCCGAGCGGCGGGCTTGGTCTGGTTCTTGTTGTAGTTGTTCTTTTGCTGCTAATGGGCCGCATATAATCGAAGTGCCTGGTGGGGCAGATTTCCGATCTGCCCTCTATCGTTGCTCTTGCATTTAGACGCAACCTTCGGGATAATTAGGGTATCGGGGCGTACGTCGACGCTTCGCTGGAGCTAAATTTGGCCGTTGTAGCCTCTCGCTCTTCCCTCGTTGGTGCCCTTCTTAGAGCTGCCTTACCTGTAAACAGACCAACCGTACTTGATTTTCTTCGTGGCCTTTCTCGCGATGAACTGGAATGTCTTGCCGAATTCCAGGGAGCTTGCGTGTTGGAGGCAATGGAGTTCAAGTCCTTTAACCCATATCGGCTGTTGGGCGAATTTTTCGACCCGCGCACTTCCGAACGTTGGCACAACGCCGATGATCGCGCCCACAAGACCTTTATCGTTCTTTCATGGCTCGAGCAAACGCACAAGTCGTCGCGCGTGAATCTTCGAACCGAATCCATCCATCTCGTCTGAAGTATGGACGTCTGAAGCGTGGACACGCGACGACAGTCGCGTCCTTTCATTGAGAATTTTCCAGGCGCGCGCGACTACCTCGTGTGCGCTTTCCTTTTTTGCGCTTTCGCGAACCCCTCCTGCTGCCGTTCGCCTGTGTCGCGATCGGCGTAGTAATCGCATCTTACAACCAATTCTTTGTAACCGAATCCTTATACGCCATCGCCGCGCTGACCGCCCTCGCCTTCCTCGCAACTCTGCGCTGCTCCTGGCAGATTGCATATTTCGCAGCAGGCTGTGCGATGGTGTTTACTGGCATAGCGTTCGTAGCTGCACGCCCCGCCGTTCCACCGCCAGTCCTCTCCGTTCCGGACAGCGCCCCTGCCATCCTCGAAGGCTGCGTGATCGAGCCCGCACTCGTGGCGGCGGATCGTGAACGCTTCACCATCGAACTGGCCCCCGGTGCACGCGCCCAAGTCTCCTTAACCGCCAAACCCAACCAATCGTTCCCCAACCTGCCCTACGGAACCCGGATCGAATTTCTCGGCAAAGTAAGGCGTCCTCATAACTACAACAATCCTGGCGCCTTCGATGCCGTTCATTTCTTCGCGCGTCAGAAGATCTTCTGGAATGCATCGGGCGACGCCGCTGCCGTGCACAAACTACCCGGCCATTGCGGAAATCCTCTCGCCGCCTTCATCTTCGGCATTCGATCCGCCTCGCTCGATCGGCTGGACCAACTCTACGCCAACGATCCCTACAGCAATGGAATGATGCAGGCCGTCCTCATTGGTTCAACCGCTAAGCTGGAACGAATGTGGACGGAGGATTACCGTTCCACCGGCACCTTCCACACGCTGGTCATATCGGGAAGCCACGTCGCCGTCTTGGCCGCGGTATTTCTCTTCTTCCTGCGCATCTGCGCCGTCCCCCGCGCCTTCGCTCTTGTCGCGACCATCGCCATGACGTGGCTCTACGCGGGCATCACGGGCGGTCAGGCGCCTGTGCTTCGCTGTGCCTCCGCGATGACACTCTACGCTATTGGCCGGACCTTTTTCCGCAATGGCCGCCTGCTCAACATTCTCCCGGCGGTAGCGATCGTCTTCCTCGCCGTCGAACCCGATCAGCTCTACGATTCCAGCTTCCAGCTCTCCTTCATGGCCGTCGCCCTGATCGGCGCGTTCGTAGTCCCCGCCCTCGATGCTTCCTCGGCGCCCATCGCCCGCGCCCTCGCCGACATGGGGGATGTTCGCAAAGATGTCCGGCTCGCTCCCAAATCGGCCCAGTTCCGCGTCGAGATGCGCCTGCTGACGTCCACCCTTACTCTCTTCTTTGGAATCCCCGGCCGCATCGCACGCGGCATGATCACGGCGGTCTCGCGCGTCTCTCTCTACTTGTGGGAGATCTCCGTCACTTCATTCTTCATTCAGATCGGACTCGCGCTGCCCATGATCGTCTACTTCCATCGCCTGTCGTTATCCGGTCTTTCGGCCAACGCCATCGTAGTGCCTGTGCTGAGCGCGGTGGTCCCGATCGGCTTCGTGGCCATTGCCTTGAACTCCCACATTCTCGCCGGCCTGTGCGCGGCGCTCCTCACACTGGCCCGCTGGGCAGTCGGCATTCATGCGCACTGGGAACCCGATTGGCGCATTCCCGCCCCACCCCTCTGGCTGGCCATATTGTTCACCCTGGCCCTGATTCTCGCGGCGTGGCGTCGGAGCACTAATAATGGGAGCCATAGTAAATGGACGCGAACACTGGCGTGGACCGCTGTAGCCATCACCCTCGCAACCATCTACGTCCATCCATTTCCCCCGGTCATCGATCCCGGCAAATTCGAATTGAGCGCCATCGATGTAGGTCAGGGCGACAGCCTGCTCGCCGCCTTCCCCGACGGAACGCTCATGCTGATCGACGCCGGAGGCATCCCCGGCTTCGGCCGTGCGCGCAAGGCGGGCATCGACATCGGCGAGGATGTCGTCTCACCCTATCTGTGGACACGATCCATCAAGCGCCTCGACATCGTGGTCATGACTCACGCGCATGAAGACCACATGGGCGGTATGAGCGCGGTGCTGAAAAATTTCAAGCCGCGCGAACTATGGATTGGAGCCGTGCAGGACAGCCCCGAATGGATCGGCGTACGCGACACCGCGCGCCAGCTTCACATCGCCATCCTGCCCATGCAGCAGAGCGCGCCCTTCGCCTTCGCCGGAACCACCCTCCGCATCCTCGCACCCATTCCCGACTACCTGCCCGACGACAAACCGAAGAATGACGATTCCCTTGTGATGCAGGTGAAGTTTGGAGCAACCTCATTTCTGCTCGCCGGAGACATGGAAAAGAAAATCGAGGAAAGCCTCTTCTACGCAGGGCTGCTCGAACATGCGGACGTGCTCAAAGTAGGGCATCACGGAAGCCGGACCTCCAGCTCGCCGGACCTTCTCGACGCCGTGCACCCAGCCTTCGGCATCATCTCCGCAGGATTCGAGAACACCTACGGACACCCGCACCCAATGGTCTTATCGGCGTTAAGTGAAAGACACGTAGCCGTATACCGCACCGACCAGGCGGGTCTGATAACAATCGTGAGCGACGGCCGCCGAATCCGCACCCGTACACCCCTGACCGAGCCGCGACCCGGTCATCCCCTTTAGGGGTGACGGCCGTGAGGGAGTGGTCTTCTCTTCTGCGGTCGAGCCATCCAGGCGACGTCAATTTTCGGCGTCGTCGAGCGCGTGTCTTTCCGGCAGCATACGCTCATGCAGGATCGGGGAGACGAGAATGCCGCCCACGACGCGCCGGAAAAAGACGATGTGCCTGCCGTGCTCCATGCGGCGCAAGTCCGCGCGAACGCGACCGCAGGGGCGACCAGACAACGGGTTGTCGGCCAGCCGCTGGCAGCAGGTTTCAAGATCGTCGAGATAACGCCCAGTCTGGTCTTCGCCCCACGTGCGCAGGGTGTAGGCACCAATATTCGCGAGGTCTGCTTCGGCAAGACGGGACAGAAGGAATTTAGCCAACGGCTAACGCTTCTTCTTCGAAAGCCCGAGTGTCTGCCGGACGCGATTGAAGGAGTTTCCCTTCGCGACCCCACTGGCGTCGCCCTCATCGATCGACGTTCGCAGCGCGGCGAGCCTGGCCTCATACTCCTGCTCCTCCCGCTCCAATCTTCGCAGGGCCGCGCGGACAACCTCGCTTGCGTTTTCATACCGGCCGCTCTCCACTTTCGACAGCACGAAGTGGTCGAGCTCATCGGTAAGATTCACATTGCGCGTAGGCATAAAATCCAATTTTAGCAAAGATTGCCAATCATACGCCAGACTCCCGCATCCGATCCAGCCACGCCGCAATGCCCGCGAAAACCAAATACGCAATCTCACCCGAGATAGCCATCGCCTTCACACTCGGAGGAGGAGGCCCATAAACATTGCCGATCTCAATCGCAATCAGTACCAACGTAAACGCCATCATCCCCCACCGCCCCAGACCGTTCTTAGCCCGTGTGCAGTTTAAATAAATCGCCAGTCCCGCCATCACCAGGGCGCTCTCCAACACCACCGTTCCCACCCGAAAGTTCCACAAACCCAGCCCCACCTTCGGACCACCCCGATACAGCGGCAGATCGGGACCGTGCACAAAATAATCGAGCACCCAGTGCGAGAACACCAGCATCCCTAACAATCGCGATTTCGTCGCGCGATAGAAAAACCAGGACCATACGGCAGCCATCGCGAGGCCATGCGTCCACGGGTAATCGTAGAAGTCGAACGGAGACGCCGGCATAAAGCCCGGAATGATGCGCACATGCTCGATTCCCAGCAGCACCGCGGGCGCCCAGAGAAGATCCAGCAACTGCGCCGCAATGAAATTCCACCCCAGCGATTTGCCCGGCGCCAGCCGTTTCGCCGCCAGCGCAAGCCCGTAATGTCCGATGAACATGCCCAATCATCGTATATTCAAGGTGTCCATGCGCACCGCCATACTAGTCACGCTTTTTATCCTCCCCGCCTTTGCCCAGGGCCCACCGGCCTGGGTTGAAAGAAGCAACCAGAACGCACAACTGTTGATTGCGCTCGATGCGAAGTACGATCCTGAATCGGCCTCCGAGGAAGGCGTCCCCGGCGTCGATGCACTCACCACCGTACTTACCGACGCCCGGCTGCGCGAAAGGCGCGCGGACACCGTGAAGGCCCGCGCCCAGCTTCAATCCAGATTCGATGCCGAGAAGGACCCACTCGTTCGGCAGGATCTGCAGATCCTGATGGCCGACGCCGATCGGGATATCCGGCGCATCGACGCGCGCGAGAACGCCTATCTGCCCTACACCAACGTCGCCATCCTGATCTTCTCCGGAACCAAAAGCCTGCTCGACGATCAGGTCACCCCGGATCGCCGCCCTGCCGCTGTGGTCCGATTAAAGAGGTACGCCGGACTGGAGCCTGATCTCGCGCCCATCGTCGCCCAGGCCGAACAGCGCTTCCGCGAAAAGCTGGCGCAACCCGGCCTGCTTGGACCCCCAAAATCCCAGGTCGAGAAGAATCTTCAAGACACCCAAACCTACATCAACGGCATCGGGCTGCTCCTCGAAAAATACAAGATGCAGGGCTACCAGGAAGCCTGGGCGAAGCTGCGCGATCAACTCACCGAGTACGACGCATTCGTGCGCACAGAGGTGCTGCCGCGCGCTCGCACCGATTTCCGCATGCCGCCCGCCATCTATAAACTCGCTCTCGAAAACTACGGAGTTGATTACGCGCCCGAAGAGCTGGAGCGCCTCGGCCATCAGGCCTTCACCGATTATCAAACCCAGATGCAGGAGCTTGCCGCAAAGGTGGCGAAGGAACGCCATCTTCCGTCTTCCGATTACCGCGACGTCATCCGCGCGCTCAAGAAAGAACAGCTGAACGGCGACGATATCCTGCCCACTTACGAAGCCACCCTTGCGCAGATTGAAGACATCGTCCGCCAAAACCGTCTGCTCACGCTGCCGAACCGGCCCGCCATCATCGAAATCGCCTCAGCCGCGGAAACGGCCGCGCAGCCGGCCCCGCATATGCAGCCTCCTCCGCTGCTGAATAATCATGGCGAGCGCGGCAAGTTCATCCTGCCTCTCGAAACCAAAGGCGAAGGCGGCACGGCGCTGAAGTACGATGACTTCACCTTCAAGGCCGCCACCTGGACGATGACAGCGCACGAAGCGCGCCCCGGCCACGAACTGCAGTTCGATTCCATGGTGGAACATGGCGTGTCGCTGGCCCGAGCCCTGTTCGCCTTCAACAGCACCAATGTCGAAGGCTGGGGGCTCTATTGCGAGTGGTTCATGCTCCCTTACATGCCCGATGATGCGAAGCTGATCTCTCTGCAATTTCGTCTGGTGCGCGCCGCACGCGCATTTCTCGATCCGGAGCTGCAGGAAGGCAAGATAACGCCGGAACACGCCATGCAGGTTCTCGAGAACGACGTGGTGTTATCGAAGGCGCTGGCCAACGAAGAAGTCGAGCGCTTCACTTTCCGCATGCCGGGACAAGCCGTCTCTTACTTCGATGGCTACACCCGGCTGCTGGAAATTCGCCAGGCCGCCGAGAAAGCCCTGGGACCGAAATTCAACGTCCAGCGCTTCCACGACTTCATACTTTCGCAGGGACTTCTCCCGCCCGCCCTGCTGCGCAAAGCGGTGATGGAAGACTTCGTCGCGAAGCAATAATAAACGCCGGGGCCTGTGATCTAATGAGTTCCGATGAACTCCGCGAATAGTATCACTCGGCTCGACTGGCTGATGATCGCCCTCTACTTCGGCGTCCTGTTGTGCGTGGCGTGGTGGGTGGTGCGCAAGAGCAAAGATTCGACTACCGATTACTTTCTGGCGGGGCGTAATCTTGGCTGGTGGATCATCGGCGCTTCTATCTTCGCGTCTAACATCGGGTCGGAGCACATCGTCGGATTAGCGGGCTCCGGAGCCACCAGCGGCGTGGCCATGGCGCACTACGAATTGCACGCCTGGTGCCTCCTGATACTCGGCTGGGTGTTCGTTCCTTTTTATATGCGGTCTATGGTCTTCACGATGCCGGAATTCCTCGAGCGGCGCTTCAGCGAAGGGTCCCGCTACGTGCTCTCCATCATCTCGATCATCACGTTCATCATTTCGAAAATCGCCGTGGGAATCTTCGCGGGCGGCGTGGTCTTCAGCACGCTGCTGCCGGAGATGCATCTGAATATCGGCGGCGTCAATATCGACAGCTTCTGGATCGGTTCGGTGATGGTGATCGTTCTGACCGGCCTCTACACCACGCTGGGCGGCATGCGCGCAGTGGCTTACAACGACGCCGTTCAGGTGGGCGTGCTGATCACCGGTTCGTTCCTGTTGACGGCCTACGGTCTGGTCGAACTGGGTGGCTGGAGCGAACTGCGGCGCATCTGCGGATCCGACATGTTCAATCTCTGGAAGCCGCTGATTCCGGCCGGCGTGGAAGGAACCTGGGCGCCGGTGTTGCAGCTCGATTCCGCCGGCAAGATCGTCAAAGAAGCATGGTATTTCAACGGCAACTTCCCGTGGCTGGGTATGTTGTTCTGCGCGCCCATCATCGGACTTTGGTATTGGTGTACCGATCAATACATCGTGCAGCGCGCGCTGGGTGCCCCCGACCAGGCCACGGCACGGCGTGGCAGTATCTTCGCGGCCTTCCTGAAATTATTCCCGGTCTATCTGTTCATCGTGCCGGGCCTGATCTGCTACGCATTGGCGAAGAGCGGCAAGGCTCCCGGGCTGGGCGGGTTGATCGGATCCGACGGCCAGGTGATTCCGGCAGTCTCGAACGGCGCATTCCCCATGATGGTGAAATACCTGCTCCCCTCGGGCATTCGCGGCATTGTGGTGGCGGGGCTGCTCTCCGCGCTGATGGGCTCGCTCGCGGGGGTGTTCAACGCGTGCTCCACGCTGTTCACGGTGGATCTCTATCAGAAGTGGCGGCCGAAATCGTCGCAGCACCAGTTGGTACACATCGGCCGCGCGGCGACGGTGGGGATGGTCATTATTGCGCTGGCGTGGATTCCGGTGATCAAGGGAGCGAGCGGCCTTTACAACTATCTGCAGTCGGTGCAGGGGTACCTGGCGCCGCCGATTTTCGTGGTGTTTTTTCTGGGCGTATTTTTCAAACGCATGAATGCGCAAGGGGCGTTGTGGGCCATGGTCGCCGGCTTCACGCTCGGCATCTCGCGCATGGCGATCGACACGCCGATCACGCTGGGCCTGGCGGGATTTGAGAAAGGCTACACTGAGGGTTCGTTCCTCTGGATCATGAACAACATCTACTTCCAGTACTTCAGCGTGCTGATCACCATTGTGTCGGCGATCGTCATGGTGTCGGTGAGTTATGCGACCGCCGCGCCCGACTACGCATCCATTAAGAGCCTGACTTTTGAAACCACTACCGGCGCGGACCGCGCCACGACGCGCGCCAGTTGGGGATGGAAAGAAGTTGCAGGCTCGGGAGTCGTGCTGTTCTGCATTCTGTGTTCGTATCTCTACTTCCGTGGTTAGGTTGAACCACCATGCCTGAAAATCGCCCGGTGCGCGCGCCCGATCTGGCGGCGAAGAAGCGGAACGGCGAGAAGATCGCCATGATCGCGGCGTATGACGTTACTATGGCGCGCCTGTTCGATCAGGCCGGCATCGACGTGATTCTGGTCGGCGATTCCCTTGGCATGACCATCCTGGGGTACGACACCACTATCCCGGTTACGCTCGACGCCATGGTGCATCATGCGGGCGCCGTTTCCCGCGGCACGAAGCGCGCGCTGGTGGTGGCCGACATGCCCTTCCTCTCCTACCGGATTACGGACTCCGAAGCGGTGCGCGGCGCCGGCCGTCTGATTCAGGAAGGCGGCGCGGCGGCGGTGAAACTGGAAGGCGCGGGCCTGGTTGCCGGCACGGTAAAGCGGCTGGTCGATTGCGGTATTCCGGTGATGGCGCACCTCGGGCTCACTCCGCAATCGGTACATCAGCTGGGCGGATTCCGTGCGCAGGCTAAGGGCGCGGATGGGGCACAGCAGTTGCTCGACGACGCGATGGCGCTGCAGGAGGCCGGCGCGTTCGCGCTGGTGATCGAATGCATTCCGGCGGAACTGTCGCGCCGCGTGACGGCGGAGCTGCGCATCCCGACCATCGGCATCGGCGCAGGCCCGCATTGTGATGGACAGGTTCTGGTGAGTTACGACATGCTCGGGCTGTATGAGAATCCTCCTTCGTTCGTGAAACAGTACGCGCAATTGCGCAGTGACATCACGCGGGCGGCGAAGGAATACATCGACGACGTGAAATCCGGCAGATGATTATCACCTCAATCGACGCCCTGCGCCGGCGTCTTTTGCTTAGTCGTATGCGCGGTCGGACCATCGGGCTGGTGCCGACCATGGGCGCTCTGCACGAAGGCCATCTGAGCCTTATCGCGAAAGCGCGCGCGGAGTGCAAGGTTGTGGTGGTCAGCATCTTCGTCAATCCCATTCAGTTCAACCAGCCGGAAGACTTCGCGCACTATCCGCGGACTCTCGAATCGGATGCGCGGCAATGTTCGGAAGCGGGTGTGGATGCGATCTTCGCGCCCAGCGCGGAGGAGATGTATCCGGCACCCCTCGCCACCTTCGTCGATGTGCCGTCGCTCGGCGAACACCTCTGCGGGCCGCATCGTCCGGGTCATTTCCGCGGCGTGGCTACGGTGGTGATGAAGCTGTTTCAGATCGTGCAGCCGGACTTTGCGTACTTCGGGGAGAAGGACGCGCAGCAGCTGGCGGTGATTCGCCGCATGGTGCGCGATCTGAATGTGCCGGTGGAAATCGTGCCGGTGCAGACGGTGCGAGAGCCGGATGGGCTGGCGCTCAGTTCACGCAATCGGCGGCTCACGGCGGAGGAAAGAAAGATCGCTCCGATGCTTTACCGCGCGCTTGGGATCGCCGCGGAGGAGGGCGCGGAGAAAGCCGTCGAATTTCTGCGATCCGAACCGCGGATCAGGCTGGAGTATCTGGAAGTGGTGGATCCCGTCGACATGCAGCCTGTGAGCGGTGAGGAACGGCCTTCGGTGATTGCGATTGCGGCGTGGATCGGAAACGTGCGGCTGATTGATAACCTACTCGTTCCGGCTTAAGGCGTCGTTCAGAGCATCGGCCTCGCCCTGGGCTTCCGCCTCGACAGCCGCTGCCGGTCCTGCCGCGCGCGCCGCGTCGATCACCAGTTGTGCGCGTTCCAGATCGTGTTCGGGAACCTGCACCTGAAACTCGAAGCTCGGCAGGACGCTCGGTCCCACCACCATAGCGGGAATATCGCTGGCATCCAGAACTGCCTTGATGGTCATGGCCTCCATTTCGCCATCGTGGTTGGAAGAACTGAAGACCGGGACCATGGGCTCATCGGGGAGCGGATCTGTGCGCATCATATATATTCAACATATCCTGTTACATCGGGCAGCGCATTAGAATGGTGTAGGGGAACTAACTATGGATGAAGACAACGGCAAGGTGGTGTGGTTTCTGGCGGGTGCGGTGATCGGTGCTTCGGTCGCGCTGCTCTATGCGCCGAATAGCGGCAAAGATACGCGCAAGTATCTGGGAAACACATCTAAAGAAGGCCAGAAGGCGATGGAGCACAGCGGGCGCGAATTGATGGAGAAGGGCAAGGAGCTCTATGATCGCGGCAAGCAGATTGCCGAGGATGCGGCCGACCTTTTCGAGCGCGGGCGCAAGTTGGTGCAGGGCTGATTGGCATCGATTGAAGTTGGCGGCTTTCGCATCACGCATGTGAGAGCGGGCTCCTATTGGTGGGACGGCGGCTCCATGTTCGGCGTGGTGCCGAAGACGCTCTGGTCGAAACACCAGCCTGTCGACGATTTGAATCGCATCGAGGCGGCCTTCAATTGCTATCTGGTGGAGGATGGCAGCCAGCGCATTCTGATCGAAACGGGAGGCGGCGTCCGGCATGACGAGCGCGCTCTCGAACGCATGCGCGTGGCTCGACCGTGGCACCTTCCTCAGGTGCTCGACGAGCATGGATTCGATGCGGCTTCGATCGACATGGTGATCGACACGCATCTGCATTGGGATCACGCGGGTGGCAATACGGTGGACCATGGCGGGCGCGTTTCGCCCTCGATTCCCAATGCGCGGTATATCGCGCAGCGCGGCGAACTGATGCATGCGCGGGAGCAGCATCCGCGCGACGCGGTCAGCTACCGGGCGGTCAACTACGAGCCTTTGATCGAAGCGGGTCGCATGCATCTGCTGGATGGCGATGGCGATGTGGCGCCGGGGATCGAGGTGCGCGTCACTCCGGGGCATAACCGCGACATGATGATCGTGCTGGTGCGATCGGGCGGCGAGGTGTGGTGCCATTTGGCGGACCTGGTGCAATACGCCGCGCAGATCACGCCGACGTGGGTTTCGGGCTTCGATCTGTTTCCGCTCGAAGGGATCGATAACAAGACCAGGATTCTTGGCCAGGCCGCGGCTGAAGGCTGGTGGTGCAGTTTCGGACATGACCCTTCTCTCGCATTTGCGAAGATTGAAGTACAGGAGGGCAAGTGGCGAGTCAAACAGAGTCTGTCCAAAACCTGACAAAGTCTTTCGGGAACCTGAGCGCGTTCCGCAACGAGCCTTATACCGATTTCACGAAGCCGGAGAATCGCCGGCGCATGGAAGAGGCGCAGGGGAAGGTTCGTGGGCAGCTGGGCCGCGAGTATCCGCTGATGATTGGCGCGGAGCGCGTCAAGACGGTGGAGAAGTTGAAGTCGGTGAATCCGGCGCGCCCTTCGGAGGTAGTTGGGGTGCACCAGAAGGCCACTTTGGAGCTGGCGAAGCAGGCTGTCGAGACGGCTTATCGAAACTTTCCGGTCTGGAGCAAGACGCCCGCGGAGGCGCGCATTCGCAAGCTGCTGCGCGCGGCTGAGTTGATTCGCGAGCGCCGGTTCGAGTTCAATGCGTGGCTCGTGTTTGAGGCCGGGAAGACCTGGCCGGAGGCGGAAGCGGAGGTGGCGGAAGCCATCGACTTCTGCGAGTATTATGCACGCGAAATGGCGCGTCTTGCGGGGCCGCAGGGTGTGGTTCAATTGCCTGGCGAACGCGATGAGATGCGGTATTTGCCGCTGGGTGTGGGGATTGTGATTCCGCCGTGGAACTTTGCGTTGGCGATTCTGTGCGGGATGACGGTGGCGGCTTTGGTGGCGGGCAACACAGTGGTGATCAAGCCTTCGAGCGAGACGCCCACGATTGCCGCGGTGTTTGCGGAGACGTTGATCGAGGCTGGTTTTCCGGCGGAGTCATTCTGCTTTCTGACGGGGAGCGGCGGGGTGATGGGCGACGCTCTGGTGGCGCATCCGAAGACTCGGTTCATTGCGTTTACGGGGTCGCGCGATGTGGGTCTGCATATCAATGAACTGGCGTCGAAGGCGCAGCCGGGGCAGATCTGGATTAAGCGGGTGGTGGCGGAGATGGGCGGTAAGGACGCCATCGTTGTCGACGCGGATTGCGATCTTGATGCGGCGGTGGAAGGCGTGGCGGTTTCGGCTTTCGGGTATCAGGGACAGAAATGCTCGGCTTGTTCGCGCGCCATTGTCGACGCGAAGATCTATGACGAGTTTGTGCAGAAGCTTAAGGCTCGGGTGGAGAAGATCGGTGTCGGGGAGCCCGATAATCCTTCGTATTACATGGGACCGGTGATTAGCGCCGGGGCTAAGCGGACTATCCTCGAATACATCGCAGTGGGACGGCGGGAAGGGCGGTTGCTTACCGGCGGGGACGAGATTCCTTTGGATGGTTATTTTGTGCAGCCTACGGTGATTGCGGATGTCGATTCCAAGGCGCGGATTTTTCAGGAGGAGATTTTCGGGCCCGTTTTGGCGGTGACGAAAGCGCTTGATTTCGCGCATGGTTTGGCTTTGGCTAACGATTCGGTTTATGGTTTGACCGGGGGTGTTTACTCGAACAACCCCTCTCACATCGCTTCCGCTCGCGATTCATTCTTTGTGGGGAATCTTTATTTCAATCGGAAGTGCACTGGAGCTATGGTGGGGGCGCATCCGTTTGGTGGATTCAATATGTCCGGAACGGACTCGAAGGCTGGGGGGCCGGATTATCTGCTACTATTTCTTCAGGCCCAGGCGATTGCACAAAAAGCCTGAGCCGGGCAGATCGGAAATCTGCCCCACCTCCCCTATGCGAAGGGGACCAGGAAATTGCAACAATAGGGTCAAATCCGATCGACGCGGCGCCGGGATCTTCGGATCCCGGCTCTTCTATTTTGTGGGGTACATGGCGCTGTAACCCAGTTGCTGTTTCACCTGATCCCTTGGGTAGCTGATATCCACCTTGACTACGGTTCCATTGGCATCAAAGCGCGGCGTCAGTTCGGAATTGATGCTTCCCCAGTAAGTCGGCAGATTCAGCTTTTTGTAGCGCTCGACTACTTCGTCGCGTAACTTCGGATCGAAGTGTACAGCGTACTTATCGATGAGCTGCTTGATGGCGTCGTAATCGCCCTCAGCCTTGATGCGCATGAGTTCGGCGAGTAACATGCCGACTCCTTCGCGCATTTTCTTATAGTCCTTCACCACGACGTATGACTTGCCGTTTTGCTGTTCGATGGCGATGGCTCCCGTCTTATCCATGATGTATTTGGCGATGAGCTGGCGATTGCGCTGATGATCCTCTTCGATGGTGTCGCCTTTGGGGATGCGACGGAGCTGAGTGAGCATGACTCCGGCTTCGCTGTCGTACATGACGCGGCCGATATCGTCGGTCGAGACGATGCCAAGCTCCTTCAATTTGGGATCGAAGACGTTCCAGAGGGCCATTAAGTCGGCGCGCGCTTCTTCGAGAGTGGAGAAATATTCCTTGAGGTAGAAGGACGCCTCGTGAGTGAGCTTCGGGCTGAGCTTGCCCGAGCCGTGTCCGATGACTTCATGCATGGCAGTGAGGAGATTTGCCGCTTCGACCTGATATTTCTTATCGATGGCGGCTTCGGCGGGCGAGAGCACGAACTCATCGATCATGGAGGAGCCGGTGACCTGGTCGAAAGCGCGTGAGCTGCCGGTGAAGAGAAAACTTTTCGAGCCATACTTAGCGCGGATCTCATCCTCGTTGGGGAGATTGTCGCCGATGGTGGTGACGTGGAAGTCGCCGGTTTCGACGGTGGTTTCGACGGCGTTGGCGATGGGCGGTTTGACGCCCTGCTTCTTATAGCGCGCGTCCCATGGGGCCTGATTTTCGAAGTATTGGGCATTGGCGGCGATCTTGGCAATGGTTGAAGAGAGCTTCAGGTCGGTGAGGGAGACGAAGCTTTGCGAGGAGCCTTTGGCGCCGCGGGCGTCGCGATAGATTTCGATGAAGCCGTTGGCGAAATCGACAGGCTCGTCGTCCTGCACCCAATCGGTGTCGAACTGAATCCAGTCGCTGGACTCGCCGGTCTGGTAGTAGCGAATCAGATCCTGAAGGGCCTTTTGCTGAGCGGGGTTGGCGTAGGGGAGCGCCTGAGTGAAACAGTCGTTGGCTTTGGCGAGGTACTGGGCGTAGAGGCCGGGGGGGACGCGATGGTCGGGCGTGCCGGCGCGATAGACCTGCTCGACCAGTTTTCCGTTGACTTTCGCTACGCGGGAGTTGAGGCGGTAGTGTTCGGTGAAACCCTTGAGATCGGCGAGGCTGACGCCGAGGTAGAAATTGTTGGCGCTGGCCTGGACGATGTCCTTGCCTCCGGTGGGGCTTTTGGCGGTGATCAGCGGCTCGAAATCGGCATCGAAGAGGGATTGGCGTAGGGCGTCGACTTCGGGGAGCAGGTCTTTGCGGCCGGCCTGATCGAGGGCGTGCTTCAATTCGTCGGCGGTGAAATCGGGCATGAACTTCTGTGAGGTCAGCTCATTGTGATTGCCTTTGTTGGACCAGAAGAGTTTGGTGAACTCAAGGACTTTGGCGTAGACGGGCGGGTCGACCTTGTCCTTGTTTGAGACGACGGCTTCGAGGACGCGGCGCTGGCGCAGTCCGAAGCGCGATTCCTGATCGTAAATGATGGGATCGATGGCGATGGCGGCCTGGCTCAGCCAGTAAGCGAGGGCTTTCTGGCGGGGCGTGAGGCTGTTGAAGCTATCGGCCTCGATCTGAATGATGGCGGTGTCGCGGACGCGATCGACGAGGGGCGAAGCGGCCTGGCCGAGGGTGGCGGCGGCCAGCAGAGTGATGATTAGGGCTCTCACGAGATTGATTGTGACACTTCGGGCGTGGGCATGAACAGGCGGAAGCGCCTGTTCCACATTTTCAGGCGGCAATGGGGGTGTTTCCGGCCGATTTGGACAGCGCCCTGGCCTGTTTGAGCTGGCGTTTTCGTTCGACGAGGAAGACGATTTTTTCGGATGAAAAAGCAAACCCGGCGGTCTGGGGATCGAAGGTTTGTCCTTGGTGAATGGCAAGTAAATGAAGGAGTTGCGCTTCTTCGTGGGCTTTCTCTTCGGCGGCTTTGCGCTCGGTCTGGAGGGCGCGCAGCTCATCCATATTCTTCTTGAGGGTGCGGTTGATGCGCGATTCGTAGAGGGTGATGTTGAGGATGTCTTTGGAACTGCGCATGAAGGTGGTGGCTTCGCTGAGGAGGACATCGGCCTGGGGGGCGCCGGAATCGATCTGATTCTTCGGGTAGGTGTGGCCGAGGGCGAAGATGCCGTCTTCGATGGAACGGATGCGGTTGAGGCGCCAGTAGCTGTGGGCGACGAGGTGGGCGAGCTGGAGTTCGAGGGGTCCGTCGGGCTGGAGGCGGGCGATGATGGGATCGCAGAAAGCGTCGAGTTCGCGGCGATTATCGTCGGTCATGATGGAGACCTGGCCGGTGAGGCCGTGGCGGAGCCCGTTGAGGCGGATTTTTTGTTTGCCTTCTTCCGTCCTGGGACCGGTGGATTTCTGGGCATTGGCGTCGTTGGCGCGGAGCTGGCGCTCGGAGAGGAGCTTTCTTACCTTCTCGAGGTTGGTGCGATCTTTTTCGAGGTGGCGTTGATCGGTGAGTACTGTGTGCAGGGACATTGGTGTTTCCTCGGCCCAGGTTTAGCAGGTGGGGGTGGTGGTGTTTGGGGCTGGGGTTGGGATGTTGTTGAGTCTAAGGGTGATTCAGACGCGAAATAGTGGGACTGGGATTTTGGGGGTGGTCTACTATTGACGGCTGCACCGCCGGGAAATCGCGTGCGCCGCTCGATTGGCAGTTCCGGGAAGTCTGTGGCCGGGTTGAGTCCGGGTTTACCGAGGCTGACATCATTCGATGACGGCGCTTTTTAGCCCGGCCTTATAATGAAGGTGATTTTCACGAGGCGATTGGGAACGGGGCCGAAAAATGAATCTTGAAATCCATAACCCGGAGCTAGTAGAGCGCGTGAACGCGCGCATTCAGGCTGGCTTTTTCCACGACGCGGACGAACTGCTCGAAAAAGCCCTTGATGCCCTCGACGAGCGGGCAACCGCAGCGGCGGCACCGGTGACGGCAACCGGCTCGGTGATACTCGCGGCGCTGCAGGCTTCGCCCTATAAGGAAATCGATCTCACGCAGCCCCGCGTGCTGCTCGGCAATGCGCGGGATGTCGTGCTCTGATGGCATGGTTGCTGGACACTAATATTCTGTCGGAAGGGCGGAAGCCAAGGCCGGACCCGAGAGTGACCGCTTTTTACGCCAGGGAACCTCTCCACGAGCTCTATATCAGCATCCTCAGTGTTGCCGAAATCCGCTTCGGTATCGAGCTTCAGGAGGATGCGGCGCGACGCGCGGAGTTGAACGACTGGCTGACGCTGACGCTGCGGCCCACGTTCGCCGGGCGGATATTACCGGTAACGGAGGACATCTTGCTCAAATGGCGGCTGCTGATGGAAAGCGGGCGAAAGATCGGGCACACGTATTCACACCCTGACCTCGTGCTTGCGGCCACAGCCCTGCAACACGGGTTTACGGTGGTGACTCGCGACCGGAGCGATTTCGATCAGGCGAGAGTCCCGGTGTTCAACCCGTGGGAGACGTAAGCCCACCGTGTTTCGGGGCAGCGCCAGGCGGCGCCGCTGCTCGAGCGTTAACGCGGCTCCCGTTGGCTGGTCAAACTTGGTCGCGACCGCGCTTATGCGGTCCTCGACGGTCCTCTTCGACGAAGGGATGGCTGTCATGGCCCACCGGCTGACCGCCGACCAGCTCGACTTCATCGTCACGCACGAACTCGGTCATGTCGTGCTCGATCATCCCCGCCGCCTGCGGGCTGAGAGCAGGCCGGGATGCGACGTGACGACTGTGCGTCACGAGTTCGAGTTCGCTGCGGACGCATTCGCACTTGGCCTAATGCGATCAAAGTTGGTCAAAGAAGTCCTTAACAAAAGCACGATGCCCAAAGCAGCGGAAGCGGGAAATAACCCGCTCGAAGAGGTTACTGCCTCGCTCCACGAATATCAGCAGGGGCTTGGTGCTGCGTTCTGTTGTTCGTCAATATGGATTTCATTCAGCGCGCCGGGGAACTACTGCGCGACCAGCTGGGCGGGCACATCGACATCCGACCGCAGATGGACACTCATCCACTCCAGCGGTACGCAAGGGATTTCCTCCAGACTGTGCTGGATTATGTGGCTGCCTTGGACGACGGGGGGTTGCTGGCGAGCGTAAAAATGACCCTGTGAAGCCCTTTAACCTCGGACAAAGGCCTCCGATCTTAAATAACGTCCGGATTATCGGACGTTGCCAAGGCTTCATGTTGTTTTGAGGTCATGAAGTAGCCGGTCAAATGCCTTTCTGTATTCGTCGTGGTTTTTCCACTTGCTGAAGTCTGGGATGAAGTATTCCCGAATTTCTCGCGCGGAGTCTTTGCCGGTGTCCGCGTCGAAACACTCCCAATCTCTCAAAGTGTCAAACTCGACGAGCCGCAGAGGAAACAACATCCTCCGTCGCTCCCGTAATTCCCGCTTCCGGGCCTTTGAGATTTCAGTTTCCACCCACCGGCTTTTCATGCTTTGCTCGGAGACGATCAGAAGCAGCCGGTCGTAGACACGCACCGCCTCGTCAATCTGCTGGTGAAGTTTTTGGCCTCCCTGGATGTGATGCGGCGCGAACCAGCAGCGCACCCCGTTAGCCTGTAGGTCAGCGTGGATGCGCTCGGCAAATTCCTGATCGGCTGTGGCGTAGCTGATGAAGCAAGAGTAAAACTGAACAGGATCTTCCAGAATTGAGGGAAGGTATCCGATATAGATTTCGGGCAGGCCGCACCCCCTCAGGAATGCTTCCCGGTAACGCGTGGGAACGGTCTTAATTGTATTGAGGTCGATGTACGATGGCCCGGTATGTTGGACCAAATCAAGCCCCACTGCAGATGACAGATCTAAATCGGCCAACGTCGTCTCTGACAGAACTACTCCGGAAAGATTGACATTGTGAAATGTGGACCGGCTTATGTAGGCTCCCCAGAGATTTGCTCCACTGAGATCTGCGCCTGTAAGGGTCACCCGAGAAAGTCTCGACTCGCTGAGATCACACTCTACGAACTTTGCTTCAGTCATAACTGCCCTGTGGAAGTTTGCTTCATGAAACATAGAGCCGCTGAAATCGGCGCTGCGAAGGTCCGCTCCGTCGAAATTGATGTGGCTAAACTGGCCTGACTCAAGCTGTGCTTGATCGAGATGTACTACGGTTCGGATCTCCTCTCGCCAGCCGTTCCAATACCTGACGCCGTGTCTTAGAATCGCCAAATGCTCTTTGCTGGCCAATTTAACTACGATAACAACTCCTGCCGTTTGGCGGGCGCGTCTGCGTTGAATCTGCGAACTCACGACGCGTGCCGATTCGACCGGCGTATTAAACAGTGGCGTCGGTACCTCCCGACCTTTTCCGGGGTGTCTCGGGTTCTCTTCTCTAAGCCCAGCATGTCGAGGGCGGGATGCTGCGTTCGGCGATGCCACATACCTCGATGCGCAGATCTTCATAATAGAGGACGCGCAGGACACGCGATCTTCGCGCGAAACTGACGTTTGTCCCCGGGATTGAATTCATCCTCAAGCGAGCGGTTCCCGCCGCCCCCGGATCGACGCAATTTGCCCACTGCTTTTCCCGGCATTCCGACAGCACGCGGCACGTTGGTATTTCCGTATCCCGCTGATTTATCTTGACTTGTCGATGTGGATATGCATCAGGCCGCCCGGCAGGGGGTAGGTCACAAAAATGGTGCTCTATTGCTTACCCCCTTGGCCGGTGAGGCCGTGGCGGAGACCGTTGAGGCGGATTTTCTGTTTTCCCTGTTGGTGCGATCTTTTTCGAGGCCGCGTTGATCGTTGAGTACTGTGTGCAGGGACATTGGTGTTTCCTCGGCCCAGGTTTAGCAGGTGGGGGTGGTGGTGTTTGGGGCTGGAGTTGGGATGTTATTGATTCTAAGGGTGAATCAGATGCGAAATAGTGGGACTGGGAAAAATCAGCGGCGGATTTTGGTGGCGGCAAAGGCGGCGGCGCCTATAGAGATGATGACGATCAGCGCGGTCAGGAGCCAAAGGCCGTGGATGACGCACCAAACCAGTCCGGCGATGGCTAAAAGCACAAAAAAGCATCCGCAGGCGCACATTCAGAATATTTCCTATAGTTAACACGAGAGTTTTGGCGGTTTGAGCCGATAGAGATATATATGGAAAGAATACGTCTCTACACCGATCGGGAAATGATGGCACTGGGGCTGAGGCAGGCGCTGACGCACTGTTACGAGCTCGATGTCATGGGATTGGACTCCCTGGTGGACTCGGGAGGGGCTGCGTCCCCGGTTTCGGTCGATGTTCAGATTCTGGACGCGCCGGCCGAGGGGCTGAGGCTGATCGCGCGCATGCGTTGGCTCAATCCCGACGTTCCGATCGTGGTCTGGGAGCGGAGCAGCGCCAGCGAACCGGCGCTGAATGCTCTGGGCGGGGGAGCGCACGCGGTGCTGCTCGACAGCTCGTCTGTGACCGAAGTCCACGCGTGTATAGAGAATGTACTGCAGGGCAGTATCTGGGTTCCTCCCTCCATTGCGCAAGCGGTGGTAGCCAGTCGCCGATGCAATCTGACGCGCCGCGAGGGACAACTGCTCACGCTGGTTTCGCAAGGTTTAAGTAATAAGGAACTGGCCTTCGCGCTGAGCATCACGGTGGGCACGGTGAAGGTCTATCTTTCGCGCTTGTTCGACAAGCTGGAGGTATCGGACCGTTACGAACTGGCGCTGCTGGGTTTACGGCAGGGCGGAGGGGTAAATGCGGGTCCGGCGCACGGATCGGCGCAGCGTTCAGTTCCTCTGGAAGCGGATGCTCCGGGGATCAAGTCTGTGTTTGTGCCGCGTTTTCACGACAAATGGCAGCATGGAGAAATCCCGCAGCACGGGGGCGGCTGGCTGCAGAGTTCGCGGGTGGCCTGAAGGGGTGCTGTACGCGAATCGGACGGCGGTATAGAATACGGCGCATGCGCATACCGTGGTTCGCGTTGTTGCTGGTTTGTCTTGCGGGTTTTGGCGCCGATCTGCCTTCGCATCATGCCTCGAAGGCCGATGTGGACCGTTGGATGACGGAGCTATCGAACTGGGGCCGGTGGGGGAAGGCCGACCAGATCGGCAGCGTGAACCTGATCACGGCAGCGAAGCGCAAGCAGGCTGCCGGGCTGGTGACGGAGGGCTACACGGTGTCGCTTGCGCATAACACGGAGAACGTGAAGGGGCCCGACAACCCGTCGCCGTTCAACCATAAGATGCTTTCGACGGGCGCGCATCCGGATGGGCAGTTTGTGCTGGACGAATACGACGTTTCATATCACGGGTACGCCCACACGCATATGGACGCTTTGTGCCACATGGCGTGGAACGGCAAGATGTACAACGGGATTCCGCAGACCACGGTGACGGAGCAGGGGGCGACGCAGTTGGCGGTCACGGGGTTCAAGGGCGGAATATTTACGCGCGGCGTTCTGGTGGATATCCCGCGGCTGAAAGGCGTGCCGTGGCTGGAGCCGGGGACGGCGATTTATCCCGAAGATCTGGACGCGTGGGAGAAGAAGACGGGCGTGAAGATCGGGAGCGGCGATGTGGTGTTTATCCGGACCGGGCGTTGGGCGCGGCGGGCGGCGAAGGGGCCATGGGATCCAAAACAACTGGCTGGGTTGTATGCGACGTGCGCGAAGTGGCTGAAAGATCGCGATGTGGCGATGGTGGGGAGCGACGCGGCGACGGATGTAATGCCCTCGGGGGTGGAGGGGGTGGTGCAGCCGATGCATCAGCTGCTGCTGGTGGCGATGGGTACGGCGATTTTCGATAATTGCGATCTGGAGACGTTGGGGGATGAGGCGGCGAAGCGGAATCGGTGGACGTTTCTGCTGACGGCTGCGCCCATAGCGGCAACGAATGGGACGGGGTCTCCGTTGAATCCGATTGCGGTTTTTTGAAGCCTGGCTGTTTCGCCAATCCGTGGCCGCAATCGAAATAATTTACTGGGCGGGTGCGTGGAAGCGGCCGAAATACACAGCCTTGCCCACAACGTGGCCGTCCATCGCCTTCATGAGCTCCTCGCGCGTCGTGTTGGCGGGGAGATCCAGCTTCGTATCCAGCGCATAAAATTCGAACACGTAGTGATGGAAGGGCCCTGGGCCGGCTCCAGGCCCGTAGTAGACCGGTGCATTCCCGCGACTCGCTGCTGCGCCCGGACCGTTTCGCGTTCCATCGGGCAGATCGCCTGAGCCCATGCCCTCCGGTAAGCCTTTAGCGGTGCCGGGGATGTTGAACGCCGACCAGTGCAACGTATCGACGGTCGTTTTGTTCGCGGAATTCTCCGCGTCGTGAAGAATCACCGCGTAGGTTTTCAGAGAATCCGGTGGGTTAGTTGGATTGGCCCCCAGGCTCCAGTGGAACTCGAACGGCGGCAATTTGTTCTCGCCGCGGGAAGAATTTTTCAAGGGAATCTCCCCGCCATCAGGCCACGCCGTGGTGGTGACCCAGAACGAAAGGCGCGGCCCAGGAGTTCCCCGCCCGGCCGTCGGCGCCTGCGCGATCGCAACCGCGGCCAGGGACACGGCGGCGAGCGTCGAAACCAAACCTCTTTGCACTAGCTTCATCAGCATTCTCTCCTTATTTCTTACCCGTGTAGCTGACGCGCCAGACCGACTTCGATCCGTCGTCGGTCACCATCAGAGATCCATCGGAAGCCGTAGCCACTCCCACCGGACGGCCCCAGGCATTGCCGTCGGGAAGCACGAAGCCGGTCAGAAAATCCTCGTAAATGCCCGAGGCGTGGCCATGATTCAGGGGCACGCGAACCACTTCGTAACCGGCCCGCACCGACCTGTTCCAGGAGCCATGCTCACCCGCGAAAATGTCGCCCCGATATTCGGCGGGGAACTGTTTGCCATCGTAGAAAGTCATCTCGAGCGAAGCATTGTGCGGTTGCATCAGAACGTCGGGAACCAGCACGTGCCCCTTCAGCTCGGGATGTTTGCCGTCATGCCGGGGGTCCTGATTGCTGCCCATGTAAAACCACGGCCAGCCGTAGAAGCCGTCTTCCTGCACGTGCGTGATGTAATCGGGGACGAGGTTATCGCCCAGCGCATCGCGTTCGTTCACCGAACACCACATCTCTCCCGTGGTGGGGTTAATGGCCAGACCCACCGGATTGCGAATGCCCGAGGCATAGACCTTCACAAAGGTGCCGTCGGGAGTGTACTGCAGGATGGCGGCCCGATGCACTTCCTGCTTCTGCAGTTCGGGGTCTTCTTCGGCAACGTTCGAGCCGGAACCCACGGCCACGAACATCTTCTTTCCGTCCGGCGAGAAAATTACATCGCGGGTGGAGTGTCCGCCTACCGGCAGGCTCGGGATGATGGTCTCGACCGGCCCGCTGGCTTTCAAATCGCCGTTCTTGTAAGGAATGCGCACCACGGAAGCCGTGTTCCCGACATAGATATATTGCGGGTTGTTTCCGGGCGGGTAGAAGGACAGGCCGAAGGGGCTCTTGAGCCCATCGATAAACGTCGACGTCTGCTGCGGCTTGCCATCAGCCGTGATGCCGCGAAATATGGTGATCTCGCCGTTGCTGCCGTTGGTTTCGACCACGAACAGATCGCCGTTCGGGGCGCGGCGGGTGAGACGTGGATTGAGCAGGCCGGTGGCATAAAGTTCCACCTTGAAGCCGGGAAGCGTTTGCGGCCAAACGTCGGCGGGACGCGGCGCCAGCTGCCGGCTGGGCGCCGCCGACGGCGTAGCGAACGGTTTCGGCAGAGCGGCGGCGGTGATGTGACGCCACACGCCGGGTTTTTCGTCGCTGAAGCCGGCGAAAGCCGCTTCGCCGGTGAGTACGTTTTTCGGATCGGCATTGCCGGACGCAAGTCTGATCGCTGCGGTCGAGGCCAGCAGCACGGCGCCTGTAATGGCTGCGCGGGAAGAAAGTTTCATGGTATTCGCGATGTCTATAATATCCGACGCTTCCGCCTCAGCACAAGAATAATGTGTCGTTCTAAAATGATCTTGTCTGGTATAAAAGACAAATGGATGGATACACCGTAGCCAAACGGACCGGTACCCACGCCGATGTGCTGGCGGCCGTCGGCGCCGCCGACGTTCTGCGCCACCTCGACCCGCGCATCGTCGAGTTTGAGGATCGTTTCGAGGTTCGGCTGCCGCGCCATCTGCGCCCGTCCGATCTGGATGCGGTCGACCCCGGATTTTCTTACCTGCTGCGGCCCGGTAAGGAAACTCCGGCTCTACCCCCGGAGAGAATTGTGCGGACGCGCGCGGCTCTGGCAGCCGAGCGCACAGCCATCCCCTGTGCCACCGTGGCCGAGAGCCGCATGTATTCGATCCTCGGAAGGATGAAGGCCTTTGGCGGTCCCAACCGCGTGATCTCCAGCTTTGCCAAACTGAAACGGGAAAAGTGGGAAGCCAAAATCTGGGAGGGCTTTTGCGGCAGCCGGGATTTCGTATGCGTGTCGCCGCTGGTGCAGCTCTTCAATCCGCAATCGGCCAACGGATACGCCCTGCTGAAGCCCAGCGGGACTAATCGTCACGACCGTACGAGGAACCGCTGGTCGGAGCCGTTTCACGAGTGGCTGCGTTTCCGTGGATATTTCGAAGGCAGCGCGGGCTGGTTCGCGTCTGGAAGCCTGCGTCTGTTCTGTCCCATTCCCTCCGACATTTCACACGCGCAATTTGTGGCGGCCGTCGCCCGCTTCCGCGAACTCAGGCTGGGCGGTACCGCCGTCAAAATGGATTGCCGAGCCATGCTGGGGCTCACCCGCTTGTTGATTGAAGGCGCGGAAACATACCGTCGGCCGCGGGAAAGTGTGCGCGGGGTGTCTGTCACGCACTATAAAGATATGGGCCAGGCGCATACGTTGATGGCTATGGAGCAACTCGCCATACCGGACTGGTTCGAGTTACGAACTGCGCGGCAGGCGGACGCCTGGCTGCGGACTTTAGAGGAACACGATGTGGTGCTGCGGCGCCTCAACGACAGCCATTCGGACGAACTGGCTCTGCTGCAGCTCTATCGCCGCACTTTCCAGATGCGGCGCGAGGAATCGATCGGGGCGTTTCTCGAATTTCTCGCGGACTATGGAACGCTGGTTTTCCGGCGACGTGCCGAAAACCACTGGCTGCTTCCGCAATTCACCCTGCAGGGCGCGATTGGTATCCTCGGCGCCGATGGGGATCTCGAATCGATGGTCGGCAACCCTGGCTTTCTGGCGGTCGCGGCGGCTGTGCGCAGTGCCACCTTCGGCGGGCAGGCGGGACGCAGCAACGGAAAACCCGATTACCGGGAAACTCGCTATGGACTGTTCTCGGCCATCCGCCGTGCAGCGCTGTCGGGCCGCCGCGAATTGATGAACGTAGTTTCCGAATTCGTTTCTTCTTTCAATCGGGAGGCGGTGAATCGGCGCGCCCGCGGCATTGCTTCCATGGAAATCCAGGACGGCGAGAGGGATGCCTTCGCCGCCCTCGTCGAACGATTTCCATCCCACGCGGCCGCCGGCGCGTTGCTCTGCGGAGTCGCTGGCTGCGTGCGGGGCGATACAGTTGCTGTCGAAACGGAATACGCAACAGCCCGGGCCGCATGGGCATGATCCAGTCGCTCTCGCTTTGCGCGGAAATAACTCTCGCATTACACAACCTGAACAGCGAGGGCAGCGAAGGCAACCAGCAACAGACCCGCATGGTTCACGTGATCGATGCGTTAGGAAACCGGCATTCGGTCAACGCCATTTCGGGCGACATGTTTAAGCACATCTATGTTCGCCACCTGACCGCCATTCTGAGGGCGCAGGGCGCGCCACTCTCCTCCGGGGCGGCTTCAGGGAGTTCCGACCGCATCACCGTGGATGCCGAATTCAAGAGTGCCATCAAAGGGCGCGGCGCGGTGGAAGTCCAGACCGAGATGATCGCGCGCTGCGCCGTGACCGATGTCGCCGGGACTCTGTTTACCGAGGGAATTACGGTTCCGAGAAAATCCTGCGCCGAGTTCGGCTGGGTGGTGGGAATTCCGGGCAAGGTTCATACCGAGCAGTTTTTTCATGTGAAGTACGAACCGGAGCGTCGCAAGTCGAGCCAGGCGCCGCGTGGCGAGGGCACCATCGCGGGCTCGCAAACCGTGTTCCATCGCCCTGCCAATTCCGGCGTGTACGCGCTGGTCTGCAATCTGGAACTGTCCCGCATCGGCGCCAACGATGTGACGCGCGAGCCGGTGGTTTCGAGCGATGACCGGAAGTCTCGTCAGCGCGCGGCGATTCAGGCGCTCCTCGCCACGCTGATCAAGCCGACGGGCGCGCAGAGCAACACGCAGAGTGCGCATATTCTGGCATGCTCGGGCGTGCTGACTGCATCGAGTTCTTATCTTCCGGCGCCTATGCTGAGCCCGCTTACGTATGGCTATCGAAGCCGCGTGGGGTCGATCGCGGAGACGCTCAATAGAATTACTCCGGGCGCGGTGCATGCTCATTTCTTCGACGATCTGGCGGAGGGCGCCGCGCTGATCGAGAGAGTTGCAACGGAACTGTGAAACGCTGGCTGGTGTTTCAATATGCCCCCATCGCCTTGTTTTCCCTGAAGAGTTCACGCGCCACTTCGACGGCTGGGAAGACCCTGCTCACTCCGACCCCGTATGCCGTCAAGATGGCGTTCCTCGACGCCGCGCTGCGCCATGGACTCACGCAGGATCCGGAAGCACTGGTCCGCTGGCTGGCCGGCGCCGTATTGAGGATCGGCGTCCCGCGGCATGCTTGCGTCACCGGAACCATCCAGACTATCCGCCAGGAAATCCGCGACGGGGAACGCCGGCGCAATCGCGCGTTGCCGCCCTATCGCGCGTCCATCGCCATGCGCGAATTCGTGCATTACCGGGGAACCATCCGGCTGGCGTTCGATCTGGAGACGTGCTCGCCGGAGCTCGGTGCGTTGCTGTTTCAAACGGCGCCCGCCATTAACTATCTCGGCAAGCGCGGGAGCTTCATTCAGTATTTAAGTAGCGCAACGCAGGGTGCGCTCGATGCCTCATTCACGCGGCCGATCGATGGGGATGACTCCGCCCCGGGACAGCGTGCGACGTTGGACGATTTCGGCGCGAAGGTGTCGTTCGCCGCGCTGAATTCGTACACAGCCACGCCGGTGCGGGCGGATACCGACCGCCGTTTTGTCGAGACCGCGATCCCGCTGCGTGTCTATAATTCGGGTCCTGGATTTGTTCACTATGCTGCCTCGGAACCGTAGCGCACGCTATCCTGACTAATAACCAACCCCGTAGCGAAGGGGACTGAAATCAGTGTGGCTTTTGCCAGTAGCTTTTTCCAGAGACCACGGCCTCTTTTTCAGGAGGCCGCGGCGCTCTGGTCAGTCCCAATCTCCAGCAGGATTGTCGCCAGCCGGGCGCGCGCATCGAGGGTTTCCGCATGATCGCCGCCCAGACGACGGATCTGGCATTCCAGCACTTCGCGCTGCAACGTGCCCGCTTTTTCATAGTCGCCCTGTGCGATGAAAAGATCGCGCAGAGCCGCCATGGCCCGCAGGCGCAGATCGTGTTGCGCGCCGAAAATCCGCCCCAGATCCCGCACGGTTCTCTCCAGCAACGGGCGAGCATAGTCCAGTTCCCCGGCCTGCCAGCACGCGTTCGCAGTCTCCGCCATCAACAGAAGAGTTTGCGGATGCCGCGGCCCGAAGAAGTTCTCGTAAGAGCACAGGGTAGCCAGCATGCCGGGGAGTTCGGATCGCTCTAAATGCATACGAAATGTCTTGTATAAGATACATCGTACCGTATACAAGTCGTCACGCCGGAGCCGCCGCAACTCGTATACAATACGCATGAAAGGAAACTCTGTCTCATGGCCTCTGTCCTGTCAATGCCCACGGAAAGCCCCGTTGCTCTTCCGCCGACCAAACTTCTTATAAATAACCGCTGGGTCGCCAGCATCTCCGGCAAAACCTTCCCCACGATCAATCCCGCCACCGGCGAGGAGATCTGCCAGGTAGCCGAAGCCGACGCCGCCGACGTCAATCTGGCGGTAAAAGCGGCGCGCGCCGCCTTCGATACCAAAGCTCCCTGGCGCCGGATGTCGGCGGCGGATCGAGGGCGCCTTCTCAACAAACTGGCGGACCTGATCGAGAAGCACGCGGATGAACTGGCGATGTTGGAATCGCTCGATAACGGCAAGCCGTATGGGGTGGCGAAAGTAGCCGATCTGCCGCTCACCATCGCGTGCTATCGCTACTATGCGGGCTGGGCCGATAAAGTCCAGGGAAAAACCATCCCCATGGGCGGCGACTATTTCTGCTACACGCGCCACGAGCCTGTGGGTGTGGTGGGACAAATCATCCCGTGGAATTTTCCGATTCTGATGCAGGCCTGGAAACTGGCGCCCGCACTGGCCACCGGCAACACGGTGGTGATGAAACCCGCCGAGCAGACTCCTCTCACGGCGCTGCGCGTTTCCGAGCTAATCGCCGAAGCCGGCTTCCCCGACGGCGTGGTCAACATGCTGCCTGGCTACGGTCCCACGGCCGGCGCCGCCATTGCGCGCCACATGGATGTCGATAAGGTTGCCTTTACCGGATCGACCGAAGTGGGCCACCTGATCATGGAGGCCGCCGCGCAGACCAATCTCAAGCGTGTCACCCTGGAACTGGGCGGCAAGAGCCCCAACATCGTGTTTGCCGACGCCGATATGGACGCCGCCATCGAAGGTTCGCACTTCGGCCTGTTCTTCAATCAGGGCCAGTGCTGCTGCGCCGGTTCGCGCGTGTTTGTGGAAGAGAAAGCCTATGACGAATTTGTCGACCGCAGTGCGGCGCGCGCGAAGGCCCGCGTGGTGGGAGATCCCTTCGACGCGAAGACGGAACAGGGTCCGCAGGTGGACGACGTCCAGTTCGAAAAGGTGATGGGCTACATCGAGTCGGGCAAGCAGGAAGGCGCGCGACTGGTGGCGGGCGGAGATCGCGCGGGCGATCGCGGTTACTTTGTGCAGCCGACCGTTTTCGCCGATGTGCGCGACAACATGAAGATCGCGGAGGAAGAGATTTTCGGCCCCGTGATGAGCATCATCAAATTCAGGGACATCGACGAAGTCACCGATCGCGCCAACAAGACCATGTACGGACTGGCCGGCGCCGTCTGGACGCGCGATATCAGCAAGGCTCTGGCGATTGCCAATAATGTGCGGGCGGGTACGATGTGGGTCAATTGCTACGACGTGTTCGACGCTGCCGCGCCGTTCGGCGGCTTCAAGCAATCGGGCATTGGCAGGGAGTTAGGCGAATACGGCCTGCAGCAATACACGGAAGTAAAAACCGTAACTGTAAAACTCTGAATCCGGTGGGGCAGATTTCCGATCTGCCCCGCTTCTCTTCTGAAGCAGGCTGACCTGGAGGTAACAAATGCGCACGCACCGCCTGGTCCTGATTGTGTCGATGCTGTGGATTCCTGTGGTGCCGGGATGGGCGCAACAGCAACCAGCGGTCGGGTCGATGCCCAGCCGCCGCTTCGAAAAAATTGCCGACGGCGTGTACTATGCGACGTCAACCGGCTCCATGTCGGTGGGCGCAAACTCGTGCATCGTCGTAAACGATAAAGACGTTTTTGTCCTCGATCCCGGCGAATCTCCCGCCACGGCGCGCGCGCTGGTTGAAGACATTAAAACCATTACCGACAAGCCGATCCGGTTCGTCGCCAACTCGCACTTTCACTTCGATCATTCCCACGGGAATCAGATTTTCGGCCCGGAGGTTATGGTGATCGCACCCGACAGGAATTACGACAGGCTGTCGGGGCATCTGGGCAACGTGCTGCAGCAACAGGCGTACGCTACCCAGGCGGCGCCGGCTTTGCTCCAGCAACGGCTCGATGCCCTCAAGGCGCAGCCACCGGCCACCGATGCGCAGCAACTCGCCACGCAAAAGCGGCAAATTGCGGCGCTCGAACTGCGCATTACGCAGGAAAAGGAGATCCAGCCGACTCCCGCCAACCTGACGTTTTCCACCAGCCTTACGATTCACGGCGGCAGCCACGAAATTCAACTGCTCTATCTGGGCCGCGGCCACACCGACACGGACCTCTTCGTTTATCTGCCGCGCGAGCGGGTGGTGTGTACCGGCGACATGATGGAGTCCGGACTTTCCTACATGCCGGATGCCTGGGTAAATGAATGGCCGGCGGCTCTCGAAAAGCTGGCGGCGCTCGATTTCGATACTGTGCTGCCGGGACACGGGACGCCCTTTAAGGGGAAGGAAAAAATCCGCGCCTTCCAGGCTTATCTGGTGGATCTTCAGAAGCAGGTTGACGCTTTGCGCAGGCAGGGACTATCCCCGGAGGAAGCGGTCAAGCGCATCGATCTTTCGTCGCACGCGGCGGATTGGCCGCAGAGCCGCTCCATTAATCCCGACATCCGCGCCGTGCAGCGTATCTACGACGTTGCGGCGAATCCCAACGCGCCGCTGCGTTAAAATCGGTCCACGCAGTATGCCGCCGGCAACGCCATGCGCGCATTCCGATGACGGACCCGAAACTCCGCTGTTACCGATTCGATGAGGTCGAGATAGACGGTCACAATCTCAGAGTGACGGTCGGTTCCGAGATCCGCCCTCTGGAGCCGAAGTCGTTTCGCTTACTGCTGTTCCTGGTGGAAAATGCGGGACGGGTGCTGCCCAAAGAAGAGATCATGTCCGGAGTCTGGCCGGGCACGTTTGTTTCGGACAACTCGCTGGCTCGCGCTGTTACGCAAATCCGCAAGGCGCTGGACGACGATCCCAGAGCGCCTCGGTATATTGAGACGATTCCAACGGTCGGGTATCGCTTTATCGCGGCCCCAGACATTATGGCGGAGCCGCCGCCGCCCGGAGCAACGGTTTCTCATCGGGGAGCGAATCGTTGGCAATTCGTCGCCGCGGCGTCGGTGGTGGTGGCGTTACTCGCGATCGGCGCCGCGTGGCGGATGCGTGGGTCGCCGGGCCGTTCCGGGCCGGCGGTTGCGAAAAACGGCACGTTCGTTCAACTGACCGACCAGCCGGGACAGGAACTCTATCCGAGCCTCGCTCCCGATGGCAAGTCGTTCGTCTATGCCAGCCGGGCATCGGGTAACTGGGACATCTACTCGCAACGGGTTGGCGGAAAAAACCCGGTGAACCTGACCGCCGACTCGACAGCGGACGACACGCAGCCGGTTTTCTCTCCCGATGGCGAGCGGATCGCATTTCGTTCCGACCGGGATGGCGGGGGAATCTTCGTCATGGGCGCCAGCGGCGAGAACGTCAGACGGATTACCGATTTTGGATATGACCCCGCATGGGCGCCGGACGGCACGGAGATTGTTTGCGCTTCGACGATCGCGAACCCAGGGACCCGGCTAACTTCACGGAGCCGGCTCTTCTCGGTCAATATTGCTACCGGCGAAAAACGTGCCATCACGCCGCAGGCCGGCATTGCGATGCAGCCTGACTGGTCTCCACACGGGTATCGGGTTGCCTACTGGGCCCAGATTCAGGCCCGGTTGGATGTCTGGACGATTCCGGCCGCCGGTGGCGAAGCGGTCAGGGTCACTAACGATGCTGCCGTGGACTGGAATCCTGTTTGGTCGCCCGACGGAGCGTATCTGTACTTCGCAAGCGACCGAGGCGGCAGCATGAATCTGTGGCGCGTGGCGATCGATGAAAAATCCGGGAAGGTCCTTGGGGATATGGAGCCCGTCACAGCCCCAGCGCCTTACGCGTCCTCCATGAGTTTTTCCCGCACAGGCCGGCAGATGGCCTACGTTCACCGCAGCCAGACCTCGAACATCTTTCGTGTGGCATTCGATCCCGCGCGTGAAATGGCCGTCGGCCAACCGTTGCCGATTACGCGAGGGTCCGGGGGCGCGGGCCAGCCGCAACTCTCGCCGGACGGCGACTGGGTTGCCTTCAACAGACAGGATGACCTTTTCGTCGTTCGTCCCGATGGCTCGGGTCTGCGCCGGTTGACGGACGATGCCTACACCGATCGCAGGGCAGTGTGGTCTCCGGACGGAAAGCTCCTCACGTTTCATTCGAATCGGGGCGGCAAAGTCGATATCTGGACCATCCATCCGGATGGCAGCAGCCTCCGGCAGGTGACCGACACTCCGCACGGGTCCATCACTCACCCGGTTTGGTCGCCGGATGGAAAGAGGCTTGCCTACTCACTGCAAAACGGGACTCCGTTCGTGATTGAGACGAATAAACCGTGGAGCGGCCAGACGCCACAGGCTCTGCCGCCTCTGAGCGAGCCCGACACGTGGTTTGAAGCTTCGAGTTGGTCGCCCGATGGACGCAGGCTGGCCGGCTTCCAGCTTCGCGGCGACGGCAAATTCACCGGCATCGGCATCTACTCGTTCGATACCGGAGGTTACACGCGGATTACGGATTTCGGGCAGGATCCGTCCTGGCTCAAGGATGGCCGCCGCCTGTTGTTTACCAGAGGAATCCCCCGGGATGGAGCGATCTACCTGGTGGACAGCCAATCGCGCAAGATCCATCCGGTCCTTTCGGTGGAACCAAACGAAGCGAACGTGGTCTCAATCTCGGCCGACAATCGCTGGATCTATTTCTCCATACTGGTCACGGAAGCGGATATCTGGCTGGCCAGGCTGGAGTGAGCATGTCAGCCCGCACAAAAAGGTGATAGATTAACGGAGCCTGGCCCCATCGCGGCTAAAGGCCGAATAAATAAAACGAAGGAGCAGGAGACTACGAAATGAACATGAGAAGACGGGATTGGCTGGTGGCGGGCGCCGGTATGGTCGGTGCTGGAACACTGTTGGGGCAGGGTGGGGGACGCGGGGGCGCTGCGCAACCAGCCGCGGCGGGTCGCGGTGCGGCAGGACGCGGTGCTGCCCCTGTCTTCACCGGTGTGCAACCTTCGAGCGTCGACTATAACTACAAGCCGCGCCGCCTCAACAAAGTGATCGAGCTGTGGGAAGATAACCAGCCGATGTACTACACCGCAGCGGGGCTGGGACCTGGAGTCGATCCCTACGCGCAGGGCGTGCGCATGGCTCGCACCTACGCCGATGCCGTCACCGTCGACTTCGAGCATGGAGCCATGGATTTCACCCAGCTGCGCGAATTCATGCGCGGCATAAAGGATGGCGGGCCTACACGCAGCGGCCATGCCACGCCATGCGTCTTTATCACCTCCGGAATTATCGCTCTGGACGAGGCCTACGCTCGCGCCAATACCTGGGTGATGACTCAGTTCCTCGACGCGGGCGTTCATGGCGTCCATATCTGCCATGCCCGCGATCCCAAGGCGGTCGAGGTACTGGCGCAGGAAGGCTGCCGCTATCCGTTCCTTGATTACCCAACGCCGAAAGTGGCGCGGCGCGGTCTGCGCGGATCGAGCGCCGGGTTCGCCGCTCAGATCTGGGGGATGGGCGCCGCCGAGTACTGCGCCAAAGCCGATCTCTGGCCGCTGAATCCGAACGGTGAGTTAATCTTCGGCGTCAAGATCGAGGACACTATTGCCGATCCAAACTGCGACGCCACGATCAGTGTGCCGGGCGTGGCCTTCGCCGAGTACGGGCCGGGCGATCACTCCTACTGGCTCTATGGTCTGGCGGGCATGCAGCCAGGAGCGCGTCCGGCGCCGTCTTCCCCCGACGTGGCGGAAACCCGCCCGGAACTGGCGAAGGCGAGGCAGGCGGTGCTCGACTCGTGCAAGAAACATAACGTGAAATTCCTGCAGGGCTCAAACGCCACCAACATCGTCGCCATGATTCAGCAGGGTGCGATGGTGCATGAATCGCCCGAGCCCGCCGCCATCATTGGCCGCGAATTCACCAAGCGCAGGATGCCCGTCTAAACCGACGCTATTGCGGGTCGGCGTAGACGCTTTTGACGAAAGCCGCGGCGTTGGTGTTGGGCCAGTCGGGATGTTGCGCTTTCAGGTCGGCGCTGACTTGTTTCCCTGCGTCGTCCACTGACATTCCCTGACCCTTGAGAGCAAGCGCGCGTGTGCGGATTTCAGAGATCAGGCTCTGCTCTCCGGCCACCAGCGAACCATCGCCGGGAGCGCTGTGGTCGGGCAGGACATGCGCGGCGTTGAGGCCGGCGATCTTATCCAGCACGGCGAGCCAACTCGAAGGCGTGCCACCGTCGCCGAAGATATTCGGCATGGTCTTGTTCTGCACCACGTCGCCCGAAATTAACGTGCGGTCCGGCTCGACGAAGGTCAGTTCGTCGCCTTTGGTGTGAGCGCCGCCGAACCAGAGCAGGCGGGCCGTCACACCGCCGAGATCCAGCTTCGCTTCGTTTTCGAAGAGAACGTCAGGCGTGCGGAAGTTGCGGTTGGATAGCCACTGAGCCTGCTCGGGACCCCTTTTCGAAAACGTATCGACCATCGAAAGACCGTTGAGCTCGAACTCTTTCTGCTGAACGGTGTTGCGGATCAGGACGGTGCTCGCGGGGAAGCCGGGCTCGCCCGCCGCATGCTCCGGGTGGAAATGCGTGGTGGTCAGGTAGAGCTTTGCGCCGGCGGGGGAGAGCTTCTGCGCCGTGCGCGCGATGACCTCTCCATTGGGAGCGCCCAGGCCGGTATCGACCACCAGCGTGCCGCGGGTTCCGACGATGATCGCGATATTCGGATTGCCCATCATGACCCAGACGTGGTCGGAGATTTTCGAGGTCTCTCCGCTGTAGAGTTCCGCCTTCCGCGGCCCCTGCGCCACGACGGCACACGCGGCCGACATCAGAATGATCAGGATGGGTCGAATCGTCATGTAGTTGTTGTACTACAAAGCGCACCCGCCTGATATCATGCCGCAATGAAATACATAGCCTGCCTCATCGGCCTGGCGTGCGCCGCCGCGCTCGCCCCTGCCCAACAGGCCCCGACCGAAGCTCCGCTGCCCCCCGGAGCCGCGCGTCCCCAGCCACGTCCGCCCAATCCCGTACGCGATCCCCACACGCCAGGCTACGTCACCGCCAAAGAACTCCCCGATGGGACCAACGCCCCCGCGAAGGAAGACGGCAACTTCATCCTCGGCCCCACCCATCCCGCCGCCCCCGAAATGACCGTGCAGGAAGGCGTCCCGCAAGGCACGGTTTATAACTTCACCATGGAATCGAAGGACAGCAAATTCTACCCCGGCATTGCCCGCGAACCCAACACCGTGGGCACGGCCGACCCCGAAGATCCCGCCAAATTCCGCGTCCCCACCAGCCACCCGGCGCCCTGGACGCGCCGCGTCGCCGTCTACGTTCCCAAACAGTATGTGCCCGGCACCATCGCTCCGTTCATTGTGGGCGCCGACGGACCCGATCGCGGCCTCTTCGTCTGCCTCGATAACCTCATCGCCCAAAAGCGTGTCCCGGTCATGATTGCCATCTCGATCGGCAACGGCGGCGGCGATGCGCAGGGCAGCGAGCGCGGGCTCGAGTACGACACGCTCTCCGCAAAGTACGCCGAATTCGTCGAAGCCGAAGTGCTGCCGCTCGTCGAAAAGCAGTACAACGTGAAATTAACCAGGGATCCCGACGGCCGCGCCACCATGGGCGGCAGTTCCGGCGGCTCCGCGGCCATGGGCATGGCATGGTACCGCCCGGATCTTTACCATCGCGTGCTCACCTACTCGGGTACTTACATCAACAACCAGTGGCCGTGGAATCCGGAAACGCCGCATGGCGCCTGGGGCTATCACGAAACGCTGATTCCCAACAGCCCGGTGAAGCCGCTGCGGCTGTGGCTCGAGGTCGGCGACCACGATAACTACTACGTGCGCGACGGCATGCACGATTGGGTGCAGGCCAACGAAAACATGGCGCGCGTGCTGGCCGCCAAAGGCTACCACTACCAGTTCGTGTTCGCCCGCAACGCCGGCCATACCGACGGCGCTACCAAACGTCAGACTCTGCCCGAGGCTCTCGAATATGTTTGGCAGGGCTACACGCCGGTGACCAGGTAGATAGCCTGGAGAGGAGGCGTATGGCTGCTGGTCAAGGGAGCCCGGCCCGAACCGCTTCGGACTGCGGCCGCATCTTCGATTGGGGTAGCCTGACCAGCGCCTGATCACAAGTCTGTCTCAAAGCGTTTCACGCAGGGGTTAACCGAACAAATGGCCCAGGTTGGCGAGCATGGCGGTAACAGCAGTGAAGAAACCGCTCGGCTGCGTAGAGCAGCCTGAGCATGGCCCTGAGCCCGCCCAGGCGCCGGTGGAGAGCAACAGCATCAGAATCGAAGTGCGAAGTACGTTCGTTTTCATGGGACCTCCTTTGGTCCGGACCGGGGAGCTTTCGTCTCCAACCAGTCGCTTTCATTCAGGTAAGCGGAGGCGGCAGGGGAAAACTATAACACTTTCCAAAAAAAGATTTGCCACTGCGCCTTCCTTCACCAAGCCATCACAATTTCTATCGCCGGGAATATGAGCGCCGGAAGCCGAAAGTGTGGTGCCGCCCCGACGATCAAGCCCGGGAGACCTGCCTTGGCGGCCCTGCTGCAAAAGACGATTCAGGGCGGACGTGTTTTTGTCTGAACACGCCGTTCGGCAGTTTCGTAATCGATTGCAAAGGAGTTGACGATGCGAACAGAGTTTCATCCTGGTCTGCCGGTCATAATCGGGCTGCTTGTGAGTAATTGCCTGGCGGCAACGCCTGAGTTTGCGGTGGTGTCAATCCGGCCGAGCGCGGAGCCCGTGGCGTTCGAGCACGACGGAAAGACGGAGCTCTCAGCCATCGGACTTCGCATGCGGGACGTAACGGCGGCGACATGCATCAAGTGGGCTTATGGAGTTCAGGATAGCCAGATCGTGGGTCCGCGATGGCTGCAGTCAGACCACTTCGACATCGCGGCGCGAACCGACTCGCCGACTGAGATCGAGCAGATGAAGCTGATGATGCAGGGCATGCTGACGGACCGGTTTCAGCTGGTTT
>Ga0302320_10001462_pt1 | contig 56993 bp, 56 predicted proteins | sample Bog_T0_3_FD_202130 | JGI IMG/M metagenome (GOLD analysis project Ga0302320, IMG submission 202130) | Peat permafrost microbial communities from Stordalen Mire near Abisko, Sweden - Bog_T0_3 | ecosystem: Environmental > Terrestrial > Soil > Wetlands > Peat | place: Sweden: Abisko, Stordalen Mire... | reverse complement strand
GCTAGCGCGCGGAAAGGCTCGAAAGGGTGACCATGGGAGTACAGCGCAAGGTGATATTTTTGTTGCAAAATAGGACCAAATATCCCGCTTTTAAGGCGAATCAGGCCTTAAAAAGCTCCTAAAAGGCATGCTCTTCCACCTTTGCGCCAGGAAAAAGGCATGAGCATGGGGCATGTGGCGACCTTACACTATTGGTGAATAGGCTGTAATCAGGAGCAGGGACGATGGCTCAGCGGTACTACCACGCGCACGAGACAAACCGGGCCGAGGAGCTGGAGGGCCTGCCGCTGGCAGGCTTTGGACGGCGTGTACTTGGTTATATGATCGACATGGTTATGATGCTTCCGCTCACATTGTTGATTACAGTGCTATGGACTCGCTATGGTGTTGTGAATCGCGAATGGAAATGGAACGGCGGCACCGTCCGGATTGCCGGCCCTGAATCAAACGAATGGATCTTCATCGTTGCCGCGCTCTTTTGCATTGCTCTGGTCAACTACTTGAGCAACGGAAAGTCCGCGGGCAAGTGGATTGCACGCACCCGGGTGGTCTCGCTCACCCACAAGCGCCTGGGTTTGTGGCAGTGCGTCGAGCGGATTCTGGGTTATGGCGCTTCAATTGCTGAGGGCGGCCTCGGATTTGTTCAGTATTATTGGAGCCCCAATCGGATGTGCGCGCACGACCGGCTTGCGGAGACGATTGTGGTGGATGAGCGAAAGAAGGCAAAGCGGCTGGAACCGGCGGGCGAACCGCCAGTCGAGCCCGGCCCGCCAAACGCCGCTGAACCTTTGTAGCTAGTCTCCTCGCCGCGGCAGGCCGCAATTAGAAGATCTTCACGCGAATACCCGAACTCAGGCCGTAGGAAGACATCTGCCCGTAGTTGAACTGCGGCCAGAGCTGGTACTCGAAGTCCACTGCCCTCCAGCGAACTCTGCGGGTAATGCGGAAATCGACCCCACCCCCCGGCGCCACCACCAGGTCAGTCTCCGTGGCCAGGTTATAGGGATAGTTGAACCTGCCAATCCCGACCAGCCCCTTGGCGTAGGGCTGAAATCTGCCGAAGTAGCGGGAGTACCGCAGCCCCGCCAAATAGGTCGAGGCAGTTTCATCGGCGGCAGGGCCCTTTTGATTGGCCGGCAGGTGAAAGTCGAGCCAGCGTGCCTCGCCTTCAAATCCAAAATGGCGCAGTGTGTCGGCGTCAACAAATGCCGACGCGCCCAGAATCTTCACCTGGCCATAGCCCAATTGGTAACCTGAAACGGCGCCCCCGGCCGACAGTCTCATTCCGCCGGCATCCGCCGCCGGCACTGCCTGAGCATGCGCCAAGAGGCTCATGCCCAGACAAACCGCCCAAAGGGCAACCACACAGAAAGCACTGCGGCGCAGCCGCAACCCCAGCGTTCCACCCCAGCGATGAACCCATGTCATTTCACCGCGTCGAGCCAAAACCGCTCGCCGGGAACCCTGCGTCGCCGTGACTTCCAGGATTCGATCCCACGCCTGAACAAAACTATGCAAGCTCTTCATCTCTCTCCTGCCGGGTATCATCGGTTCGCGCTACTTGGCGGTAATGTTCAGCGTCACGTTCTCATAGTGCGAGAGGTTGCTGTTGGCTCCGGTGCCGGTCACCTGGATCACATACGTGCCGGGCGCAGCGTTTGACTGCGTGAAACTGCCGGAGCAACCGGTCATGAGCAAGGCACCTACCCCCAAAAGGAGAACCAGCGCTGCGGTCATCGATTTCGCGTACCGCCTTCTGAAGCGCCAGAAAATGCAGCCGAAGAGGAGACCGAACGGCAGGAACAGGCTGGCCAGGAAAGCGCCCGGCCTCCCCGCCGGACGCGCATTCGAGGCCGATGCTCCTCCACCCAGCGGATTGTTGGTGTCGATGGTGAGCGTCACATTCACGATGCCATTTGCCGCCAGGGCTACGCTGGGCGTCGAGAAGTTGCAGTTGACGCCCGCGGGAAGCGAGGCGCAACCCAGCCCGATGGTGTCAGCAAAGCCGTCGGTTGAAGTCACCGAGACATTCACGGATATGTTCTGCGTCGCCGCTACAGTCACCTTGGCGGGTGTGACGGTCAGGTTGAAGCCCGCCGCCGTGGTTGAAATGGAGACCGCCGCGGAGGAGGATGCGCCATGGTCCGTATCTCCCGGATAGGACGCGACAATGCTGTACGTACCCGTTGGCAGGTTCGGAACAAAAGTCGCCACGCCGCTGGAATCCAGAAGGGCCGTGCCGACGATCGCCGAGCCGTTCTTGAACGTAACCGTGCCGGTGGGCGTGGGCAGGGAACCGGCGTTGGCTGTGGCGCTGTTCAGAACCGCCGCCACGAGGATCACCTGCGGAGTTGTTCCCCCGGTCGTCGAGGCTCCCAGATCGGTGACAGTGGGGATCGTTGCCACCACGAGGCTGATCGTGCCGCTGCTCGCCTTGTCGTTCGTATCTCCGCCGTAGCTTGCCGTAATGGTGTGCGTACCCGCCACAAGCGTCGAGGTAGTGCAGGTGGCCGTTCCCGCCGTGAGCGTGCCCGCGCACGACATTGGAGTAGCTGCCGCGCCGCCCAGAGAATCAGTAAATGAAACGCTGCCGCCCGGAGTCCCGCCGCCGATGCTTGCCACTGTCGCGGTAAAGGTCACCGGAGCCAGAACCAGCGATGGACTTGCGGAGGAGGTGAGGGTAGTGGTGGTGGCTGCCTGGTTCACCGTTACCGCAAGGGCTCCGCTGCTTGTATTGTCGTTCGCGTCTCCCGAATAGGTGGCCACGATCGAGTGGGAGCCTGGCGCAAGCATGGGGCTGATGGTTGCTGTTCCGCCGGTGAGCGAAACTGGAGCGCCCAGAGAGACTGCTGCCCCGCCGTTCAGCGAATCCGTAAAGGAGACCGTCCCGGTTGGAGTGGCCACGCCCTGCGTCACGGCCACTGTGGCCGTAATCGTTACCGGCGCTCCGGCGATTCCCGTGGGGGGAACCGCAGCCAGCGTGGTTGTGGTCTGCGCCGGAGTTATCACTTGAGTGAGCGCCGGCGAGGAGGTTGCAGGGCTATAGTACGGGTCACCCGGATACGATGCCGTGAGGACATATGTCCCGACGGCCAGCGTAGAGGTCTTGAAGGCGCCCGTAGCTGGATTGCCCGACAGGGTCACCGTCGCGAGGGGGGCCGTCTGCCCCTGCTGAAGAATCTGGGCAGTCCCGGTGGCGGCGACGGTTCCGATGGTAGGAACGATCACCGTGAACGTGACCGTATTCCCATAAGCCGCCGTGGGGTTGTCGCTGGAGAGCGTGATGGTCGCTGGCGCCTGCACATCCTGGTTCAGGAACCCACTGCTGCCTAGAATGCCGGTGGTTGCATCGCCGCTGTAGGTCACGGTGATCTTGTGTATCCCGCTCGTCAGCGTTGCCGTTGAAACGGTTGCGATGCCGCTGGCGCCGATCGTCTGAGGGGTTCCAATGGGCGCGGCCGTCCCCCCGGTGGGCGTGTCGGTGAAGGTAACCGTGCCGTCCAGGGGTACGCCGCCGCCGTTGGGGGTGCTCACCACTGCCGTAAAGGTGATGCTCAGGCCAACAGCCGCCGGGTTCTGGCTGGATTGGATGCCGGTCGTCGTCAACTCGCCCACGACCTGAGTCAAATTGTTGGTGCTGGGCAGGAAGGCCGAACTTGCCGAAGCCGTGAAGTTCGCTGTTATCAGGTGCGAACCCACGGCCAGCGGGGTGGCTGTCGTAAATACGGCCACACCCGATCCGTTCAGGCCAACGGAAGCGGCCAGCGTCGTTGTGACGCCGCTGAAGGTATCGGTGAAGGCGACCGTGCCGACTGGAGTGCCAGCGGTGGCGCCGGAAGTCACGGTTGCCGTGAAGGTGACGGCCGTTCCAAAGTTGGATGGATTGGGGTTGGAGGTCAGCGTGAGAGTGGTCGCATTGACCGGGGTTGCAACCCCGACCAATTCGATGTCCAGCGGGAAGTTCAAGGTGTTGGTTGGGTATCCGACGGTGTTGCCGTAGACGTCTACGTTGCCGTCTATCTGCTCGGAAGTGGCTCCGGAGGGAAAGGGCAGGTCGAGGGGAGGCGCAAAGATCGCGCCAATCTGGCAATCGGCATCCGCCGCCAGGGGAGTTGTCTGGCTGCAGGTCGTGGTCGTTGGGTCGACGGCGGCGTTGGGGTCGGGCGTAAACTTGGTCAGATCAAGCGCGGCGTTGCCCTCGTTTTCGACGGTCTGCGTCTGCGGCGCGGATTGGTTCCCAGCCTGGACGGGCGTTGAGGTGAAATTCAGGACTGCAAGGTTGCTCTGAATCTGCTCAACCAGCATGTAGAGATGGTCGGCAAAGTAAAGATCTCCGCTGCCGTCCAGATAGAGACCGACCGGGGCGTAGATTTGTACAGCCGCGGGGGTGGTTCCCGTGGGGGAGAGGTTATTGCCCGAGCCATTCACGATCAAGGTTGCGATGATCCCGGTGGAGGCGTTCACCTTCCGAATCCGGAAGTTCTGCGTGTCGGAGATGTAGAGATTCCCAGCCGCATCGACGGCCACGCCGGAGGGCGACCACAGCAGCGCTGCCGTCGCCGGCCCGTTATCGCCTGAAATGCCCGGGTTTCCAGGGTAGAATCCGGCGACCGTGCTAATGGTGCTGCTTCCGGTGATTGTGCCGCTTACGGCCGCAACCTTGCGGATGACATTATTGGCCGAATCCGGAATATACATGTTGCCGGAATCGTCAAAGGCAACCGCATAGGGGAGGCTGAGACCGGCGCTGGTAACCGGCCCACCGTCTCCCGTGTACGTTCCCTTGCCGTCCGCTTTTCCGCTCGGGTCTCCGTCTCCGGCCACCGTGGTGATGATGCCAGTCACCGCGTCCACCCTGCGAATGCGCTGATTGTACGTGTCGGCGATGTAGAGGTTTCCGGCGCTGTCGACGGTGATGCCCTTGGGCTGGTTCAGCTCGCTGGACGTGGCAGCGATGTTATCCGCCGTATACCCGCCCGTGCCGTTACCTGCCACCGTGGTGATCACTCCGTTGGCGGCCGTGACCTTGCGGATCACATTGTTGTTGGTGTCGGCGATATAGAGGTTGCCGGCTCCATCCAGAGCCACGCCGGCGGGCGAGTCCAGGGTCGCCTTCACTGCCTTTCCGTTGTCGCCCGAATAGTCCGCCGCGCCAGTGCCCGCGAAAGTGGAGATGATGCCGACAGTCGCGGGTGGAATGGGCGCCGCGACGATGCGGACCTTGTTATGAAGGCTATCGGCGATGTACATGTTGCCTGCGCCGTCGAGGGTGACGCTGGCAGGCTCATTCAGGTTCGCTTGCGTTGCCAGGATTCCATCCTTGGTTGACACTTCGGTCTTATAGACACCGGCCATCGTCAGCACGTTGCCGGGCGTCAGCACGCCGAGTCCACCCAATCCCGTGCCCGACAGATAGGCTGTGCCCAAAACATTCTTGTTGCCGTCCAGAAGAACCACCGCACCCATGCGCACGCCGGGAGCGGCAGGAGTGAATGTCACCGATTCTGTGCATTGCTGACCGGCCGCCGTCAGGGTTGCTGTGGGGCAGCTCGATGCGCCGCCGCCAGCCTTGAAGTCGAGGCCGGACGTTCCCATGGTCAGCACTTCCACCGTGGCAACACTGCCCGCAACTTGCGCCGTGACCGTAACGCTCTGCGCGGTGGAAGCGACACCGACCGGTTGAGGCGTGCTGAAGACGCCCTGCGCCCAGGCGCCGGTGCCGGCCAGCAGCAGGGCTGCCAGAGCCAGCGCACGATTTTTCTTGAGTCTTATTGGAGATGCCGGATGGAAACGGCGGTTACCAAGGCAGCCTACGAACCCCTTCGGCGCGCTCTGCGGCGCGCTCGCTACTAGGGGCAGACTGGATGCATGATTTGGAAAAACAACGAATTCGACAGGTGCGAGGGCCATTGGGCTACTCCGGGCGGTTCTCCGAGCGCTGTTTCTTTGCCCCGATTCTCAGGTCAAAGACCGTCTAAGCAAGCCCCCAGGCAGCTCCGACTGGTCGGGGGCGCCAGACGTCAGTTGGGTGAAGTATAACCCCGGAATGTCGCCGGAGCATATAAGGTTCTGTCCTGGCGGGAGCAATTCGGAACCGCGGGCACCGCCGGACTGCCGGAAAGGGAATAGCGGGCTTTAGCGGCTTTGAATGAAAAGCCCAAAAGACCGGAATGAATCAATAGGACTGAAGGCCACAGCCTCGGCTCCAGCGGTGCGGAAAGGGTGATGAGTCCCGAATGGGCCGCGCACCGTCAACACTTCCAAGTGCGGAGGCTCCTTGGTGCATCTAACCTTATGAAAAAACGGCGGATGCAGCAATAGAAAAACACATCGGAGAGGCTGTGCCTTGTGGTCTACGGGTGCGCGGAACAGGGCGGGAGACTCTTGTGCGCGGGTTGACCGATGCACCGGCCGTTGCTAGTCTACAGGTGAGTTACCGGGGTCTGCTGTTGAGGCGGATCGCGAAACGCAGGACGGAGGAGAATCCCTCGATCCTGTGAACAATGCAAAGATGACACCTCGTCTACTGACGGGGAAGGATAGACGGTATGGCCCCACCCAAGTGAGGAGGGCGGAGCTTTCCTGAAAACATGGGTGGGAGCCGTGACCAAATAGATAGCCCTGTTGCATTCCATTCATCGAGCCAGCGCAGTCCAACCTGGCGCTCAGCCCCACGAAGTGGGTTTTGGCGAGCGGGCGTTTTCCAGAGCAAAACCAGGGATACTCTTTCCTGATTAGCTTCATTCAAGGTCGCCGCTCCCTGTTGGCCGCGCCGGCTTGAGTGCTGTGGTTCCGGGATACATCATCCATGGTTTCGCTATAGCTGGCTGCGCAAGAGTTGCTGCCACGACCTCGACGTGATCCCGCAGAGCATGAAAGAGGCTTGCGATCAACGCACTTGAGCAGATCAGGCGCCTGCGGTCGCTGTTTCGCCTGCGCGCATTTGACACCTCGACCGCGGGCGGGCGTTCAAAGGAGCGGTTTCGCCGCGCGGCGATGACGACGGTCTCGGCCGGAGTGGCAAGGGTTTTCGGGCTTCTGGCATCCCTGATTACCGTGCCGCTGACTTACTCCTATCTCGGCCCGGAGCGCTATGGTCTCTGGATGGTGCTCATTTCCATCATCGCGGCGATGGGATTTGCGGATCTCGGCATCGGGAATGGCCTGATGAACGCTGTTTCAGAGGCTTATGGCAAGGATGATCGAGCTCTGGTGAGGGAGTATGTCACAAGCGCCTTTGTCATGATGCTGGCCATTGCAGCCTTTCTTGCCGCGATTGGAGCCGCCGGCTATCCGTTTGTGCCCTGGATGCGGCTATTCAACGTGACGTCCGAAGCTGTGGCCGCGGAGGGCTCCAAAGCATTCCTGGTGCTGTTCTCGTGGTTTGTGCTCAGCATCCCTCTAGGCGTGATCACGCGCGCGCAGGCAGGGTTGCAGCAGGGCTACTTTCCGCAGATCGTTGGCGCCTTTGGCAGCATTGTCTCTTTGTGCTCATTGCTGTTTGTCATCGCATTGCACGGCACCCTGGCCTTGCTGGTGCTTGCCTCAACCTTTGGAGCGGCCGCGGCCGTTGCGCTCAATGGATGGCTTCTGTTTCGCGAGCACCGGTGGCTGGTGCCCTCATGGCGCGCCTATCGCGGAGATTCGGCAAGCAAGATTCTGAAGCTGGGGCTACTGTTCTTTGTCTTGCAGTGCGCATTCGCGCTCAGTTATACATCCGACAACATCGTTATTGCTCAGATCCTGGGAGCAGCGGCCGTTGCGGCCTATGCCGTGCCGCAGAAACTCTTCAGCGTTGTATCGCTGGGGATAGGCATGGCAACCGGCCCGCTCTGGCCGGCATATGGAGAGGCGATAGCGCGAGGCGATGTGGCATGGGTGCGCCGGGCTTTCCGGGGCTCTCTATGGCTCGCGCTCGCGATTACCGTCCCGCTCTGCACGATCCTGGCGCTTGCAGGGCCCTGGATTCTCAGGGTCTTCTTCGGCCGATCGTTGCATGCCCCCATGTTGCTGCTGGCTGTTCTGGCTGTGTGGGGTGTCGTTTCCGCGGTTTCAGTGGTAACATCCTTCCTCCTCAACGGCGCGGGAGTCCTCAAGGCGCAGGCCATCACAGCGGTGTTTGCCAGCCTGATCAATATTTCCCTTTCGATCTTTCTCACACGCCGGCTGGGAGCGATGGGAGTTTGCCTGGGTTCAATCATTACGCAGCTAGTCATCACCTTGCCGGTATGTTTTGTCCTGATAAGACGCTTGTTCAGAAACCTGGCAAAAGCAAAGATCGGAACCGGCTTCGCCGAATCGATTTCCCTCGCGCGACCGGCCCCTGACGGGTTCGCCCCGAGCTAGAATTGCCGGCGTCTTCAACAAAGTCATGCTTGGCACGCGCGCAGTGATTGGCGCAATCGCGATCGCCCAGGGCCTCCGATCCTAGGCTGAAGCAGAGCGCTCTTGCATTGGCACATTCCAGGCTTCACTTGGGAAAGGAAAGCAATGAAGGTGTTTGTTACTGGCGGGGCGGGCTTTATCGGCTCCCATGTGGCCGACTATCTGCTGTCTCTGGGCCATACAGTGATTGTTGTGGATAATCTCTTCTCAGGGCGCGATCACTGGCAAACGCAGACCGTACGGCCCGAACTCGCGGTCGTCGACATTCTGGACAGGCCTTCGCTCTCTGAATTGTTCTCGCGCCATAAGCCCGAAGCGGTCTTCCACCTCGCAGCGCATCATTATCTTCCGTTTTGCGAAAAGAACCCATCCGCTGCATATGACTTGAACATAGGGGGCACAGTGAATGTGCTGTGCGAAGCAAGCAGGACGGGTGTCGACCGCGTGTTCTTTGCCTCCACGGCCGATGTCTATGCCCCCTCATCGCGCTCTCATGCGGAAGAGGATGAGATCGGACCGTTCAATGTCTATGGGCAAACCAAGTCGATCAGCGAGACCATCTGCCGAGGTGCTGCTAACTGGGAATGGAAGCCCAACCTCTTGATTGGGAGGATATTCAATGCGGTTGGCACCCGGGAAACAAACCCGCACCTCGTGCCCGAGATCATCGGCCAGATTGCAAGAGGAACGTCATCGCTTTCTGTTGGCAACCTCTTTCCCACGCGCGACTTTGTCGATGTATTGACTCAGGCGCGGGCGATCGTGGACGCAACGATGGCAGTGCGAGGAATGGTAACAGTCAACATTGGCAGCGGAGTCTCAATTCAAGTGGGACAAATAATCGATATAATTCTGGCGGAAGCGGGCCGGCAGATGAAGGTGGTTGTTGATCCAGCAAAGATCCGGACTACGGAAAGAGAGAACCTTTGCGCCTCGACAGATCGTCTCAAGAAGCTGATTGGCTATGTCCCAGAGCCAGCCGGCTCGCAGACGATCCGGTCTATCCTGACGGAGGCTCATTTATCCCTCCTTTGAAAACAGTGCCTGCACTTTGCGCAAGTTGAGGCGCGCTCATGGTCCGGGCGCCAATCATCGACTCTCGACTGATTTGTCCCCTTGTCTTCCGATCGTTTCTGAATCAGCTTGCTTCTGCGCTGAAAAGCCAAAAGTTCGAAGGGTGTGCATGATTCGAGTTGCATTAGCCTTCTCGATGCGACGGATGTGGCAGGGCGGCATTAGCTATTTTCACAACCTGCTCAGTTGCTATCAAAAGCATCCCGACCATGAGATAAAGCTCATTGTCTTCACTCCCTTTCCGGAGGATGTTGAGCTCTATCAGAGCGACGCCATAGAAATCCATTCGTATCCGCGCCCTCCATGGGACTATCCGCGGCGCATTATCAAGCGGTTGCTTGGCTATGACGATGTGCTGACTGAGATGATGGAGCATTATCGGATCGATCTGCTCACGCATTTCACTTTAGGAAGGCAGACACAAATCAACACATTGCAATGGATGCCGGATTTTCAACACAAAGCAATGCCGCAGTTTTTCAGCTCAAAGGAATGCGCTCGCCGGGACTCTTCAATCGCCAACGTCCAGCTCTGGGGCAACATCCTGCTCAGCAGCCACTCTGCCGCCAGCGACTTTCGGCGCTATTACCCGGATCTGGCCTCAGTCCAGACGCATGTTCTACATTTTTCAAGCGGGCAGATCCTGAATGTCGACCTTCCTCCCCGCGAGGAAATTGCAGCGCATTATCCCATTCGCAGTCCATACTTCTTCCTGCCAAACCAGTTTTGGCAGCATAAGAACCATGGAACCGTAATAGAGGCTCTGCGCCAGACCGCCCAAGAGATTCGCGTCATTTGTACCGGGCCGATGCGGGATAGTCGAAACGCCGCCTATGTGCCTAACTTGCTTAAAGAAGTCAGGAAAGCCGGACTTGAGCAACGCTTTATTTGCCTCGGCACGGTCTCTTACGCCATGTTAGCTGGCCTGATGCATCATTCGATCGCTGTGTTGCAGCCTTCGTTCTTTGAAGGCTGGAGTACCTCGGTTGAGGAATCCAAGGCAATGCGCAAGCAAATCATTCTGTCCAATATTGCCGTCCACCTGGAACAGGCGCCGGAGCGAGGAGTGTACTTCTCACCTGATTCAGCAGAGAATCTGGCTGATTGCCTGAATCGCGTCTATGCCGAATTCGACCCGGCAACGGAAGCGGCTTATGCGAAGCAGCGTCCGCTCTACAAGACAAAGATCGAACAGGACTGGATCGGAGACTTTGCGCAGATCATGAAATCGGCGTGCCAACCCCGATTCCGGGCCAAAGTCAGCGGCATTTCTCAAAAGGCACGTACATAACTTCCAATTGGAAGCCAAAGGAATACCCAAGCCGTCTTACCTGTCAAAAGAACCGATCAGGAGATTTCCCATTGATTCTACCTATGGCCACTTTCGCAAACGAAGCCATGGTTCGTGCATTGCTGGAATCACTTGACAGGGAGTGCTCCAGCTATTGCGTGCTTGGAGGGTATGAAGATCTCCCGGGCGCGGCGCGTTCCGATATAGACTTCATGGTTGGCCGGCAGGACTTCGAGCGCCTGCCGCAAATACTGAGCTCGCTCGCTCGGAAAACTAAGTTCCGCCTCGTGCGTAACCTGGAGCATGAAATCACGGCCTGCTGCTACGCTCTTGCGCAGAGCCAGCCTGGTCAGGTCTTGTTTCTTCACCCTGATGCCTGCTCGGACTATCGCCGAGCCAACAGGACATGGCTTCGGCCAGAGGCAGTTCTGGCAAGACGACGCCGGCATCGCAATGGCTTCTGGATCCCGGCGGCCACCGACGCGTTTCTGTACTACTTTATCAAGCGCATCGAAAAGCTAAGCGTTGAAGAGCAACATGCGCAACAACTCAGCCGCCTCTTCTCCGAAGATAGGCAGGGTTGCACAAAGGCGTTAATGCGGCGCCTGACTCCTGTCTCCGTGGAGTTAGTTGTGCAGGCTGCTAATTCGGAAAACTGGCAGCCAGTGACTGAGGTAAGTTTAGAGCTGCGCAAGGAACTTCTGTCCCGTGCCCCGGCCGACTCCCTTAAAACGAAATACGCCGAATTAAAAAGAATCATGAAGCGGGCAATTCAGCCGACGGGACTGTGCGTCGCTGTTATCGGGCCTGATACCAGCAGCAAGTCCACTGTGGTCGAGCAGTACCTCTCTGAAATAGCACCGGCTTGCACAAAGACCGCGTGCTTTCATCTCCGGCCTTGTCTCTTCGGTGATCCAACAAAACAGAAGATCGACGCCGGCCCGCGCGGTCACCAACCGCGCGGAATCCTGGCGTCCACAGGAAAGCTGCTGTTCCTGTGGTCTGATTATCTGTTGGGCTACTATCTGCGCATCTATCCTCTGAAGGCACGCTCTACGCTCGTGGTCTTTGACGGCTATTATTACGATTTGCTGATCGACCCATTCCGCTTTCGCTTTGAAAAGCCGAGATGGCTGGCGCGCCTCATCTCCGCGCTGATTCCATTGCCGGATCTGATACTGATTCCCAATGCACCGGACGATGCCCACCAGGACAAGAGACACGGGGTTACCGTCGGAGACTTCGCAAGCCAGGCAAAGGTAAATAGACTCCTTGTTGATTCCGCCGGACTGCGCAAAAAAGCCGTTTTAATCGATGCAGCACGTTCTCTGGAAGCGGTGGCCGATGAATGTGCCGATCAAACGCTGGCCTATCTGGAAAGACGCACAGCAAAGCGGCTTCATCTGAGCCGAAAGCCAAGGTAAAGAATTGAAGAGTCCCTCCAACTGTGCGGCCATAGGATGACAGGAAAAGTGAGAGTAGTTATTCTTGGGACCGATGGAGCCGGCAAGAGTTCCGTCATCGATGGACTTCTCGGAAAAGTAAGCCAGAAAAACCGGGCCGCAAGAATGCGCCACCTGAAGCCTCGTATGTTCATGTCGCGATGGAGCAAACAAGCAACAATTGTCGTCGATCCTCACGGCAAGCCGAAAAGATCGTTGCCGGTTTCTCTTGCAAAGATTCTGCTATGGCTTATTGAGGAGTGGTATGCCAGACTCTTTCAAGAGAATACAAAGGAGTTACTTATCTGCGACCGCTACTACCATGATCTTTTGGTTGACCCTAAGCGGTATCGCTACGGTGGCCCTTTGTGGGCCGCAAGGTTAATTGGGATGCTGATGCCCCAGCCGAACCTGTGGATTCTGCTGGATGCTTCAGCCGAGATTTCGCAAATGCGCAAGCAAGAGGTTTCCCCAGAGGAAAGTGCACGACAACGCCAGGCATACCTGGCCTTTATTCGCACGCGCTCGAAACACGTGATCGTGGACGCTTCGCAATCGCTGAACAAGGTGATAGCGGATGTGGAGCAGGCCATTACCGAAACAATACTTGAAAACGACAGCAATTGTGAATGACCTAGGCCCTCTCTACAAAACGCAGGACAAGGATACTGCAACCCATCTTGCACTAAGCTTGAACGGACGCGTGCGCTTTATCGTTCCACGCGAAGCTGACGCGCAAGAGGCATGCTGGAAGGTCTTTCGTCCTGGGAAGCCAAGGCTTCCTCTGCGTGCAATGGCCTTTCTGCGGCGCTTCTCCGGTTCAATGAGTTGTGTCGAATCTGAAGTGCTGACGTCGATCAGAAAGGAAATAGGAAAAGAATCAGGGCGTTCCTGTTGCCGTGCCGGCGCCCCAGGGGTTTGGTCGAAAAGCACGATTCTTCTTCTAAAGAAAGAAACGGCCGAGCCACTGTGTATCGTAAAGACTGGTTCGGGAGAGGCGGTGGGTTCTCTCCTCCAAAACGAAGCAAATTGGCTGCGCAGCCTGAGCGAACAGGGTTCGCTCGCTGCCCACATTCCCGAGTTTTTCGCCCATCGGCCCGGCGCAGACCTCTCCTTCGTAGCGGAATCCTTGCTCTCTGGGAAAATTGATCCTGAATTCAGAGAGTGTCACTTCACGTTTTTGCAGAAGCTTCAGCAGCAGTCGCGCCAAACAATGCAATTTGGCAATTCACAATTGTACCGAAACCTGCACTCACGATCAGCAGATCTCAAAGGACTGCTTTCGGCCAAGTGGTCAAGCCGTCTCGAAATGGCCATGCAGCGAATCGAGCAGTCGCTTTCAGGATCGCCAACCGTAATGGTGGCTGCCCACAACGACTTTGCTCCATGGAACATTCGGATCGACCACGGCGTAGCCACGGTCTTCGATTGGGAATATGCGGACTATGAGCAACTTCCATTGTTTGACCCGCTCCATTTCACCTTAGCGCCGATGGCGCTAAAGCGCCGGCCAGTGAAGACGATGGTCAGAGGTATGAAAACAACGTTGCAACTCTCTCGGCAACGGCTCGGCAAGGAGTGCTGCTACGAAGAGCAAATGCAAGCTGTTGCCTACCTCATCAATCTTTGCACGCTGTATCTTTGGTCTGTTCACGGAGAATCCGAGTCAAACCCTGTGCTCGAAAGCTACTCCAAACTTATCGACTACCTGTGCCAATGTTGAACGTTGCCTTTCAAAGCGAAGTTGAAACGTCATGAGGACGCTTCCCACTATCAGCGTTGTAGTGCCATCCCTCAATCAGGCGAAATACCTGGAGCTGACCCTTCGCTCGATTCTCGACCAGGGTTATCCCGAGCTCGATCTCATTGTGATTGACGGCGGCTCAAAGGACGAAAGCCCAGCAATTATTCGCAGGTATGAGCAACACCTGACATTCTGGTGCAGCGAGCCTGATGGCGGACAAGTGGAGGGAATCATCAAGGGATTCGGCCACGCAACGGGAGAAATTCTTTGCTTTCTCAATAGCGATGACCTTTTCGAGTCCGGAGTTCTGCTTGAGGTCGGAGAATACTTTTCCACGCATCCTAATGTCGATGCGGTCTACGGGGACGCGCTGTGGATTGACGCTGAAGGAAGCGCACTGCAGCCCAAAAAGGAGATACCATTCAGCCGATTCATCTGGCTTTACACATTTAACTATATTCCAGGTATGTCCATGTTCTGGCGACGAACACTCTATGACAAAGCAGGCGGCCTGAACCCGGAGTTCCAACTCGCGTTCGATGCCGATTTGTGGATAAGATTCAGCGATCACGGAAGAATCGAGCACGTAGCACGGCAGTGGTCGCGAATGCGTTTTTATCCAGAGCAAAAGAACAGGCGTTTGCGCGAACAGAGCGATCATGAAGATATGCTGATTCGGTCGCGCTACTGGAAAAACCAGACGATGCCGCGGACCTACCATATTCGCCGACAGATCGCTTTAGCCATCCGCATCGCCTGGAAGTTGCTGAGCGGCTGCTACGGATGGGGTTATCACAGGCATATGGAAAAAATGGAGAAGGTATGAAAGTCCTTCTTTCAGCCTATGCGTGCGAACCGAATAGAGGGTCGGAGCCGGAAATAGGCTGGCAAAGAGCTTTGCATATGAAGACTTATGCGGATGAGGTGTGGGTGCTGACTCGCTCCAACAACAGAGAAGCGATTGAAGCGGATCCTCTGGGCCGCACTGCCGGATTGCATTTCATTTATTATGATCTTCCGTTGTGGGCTCTCAAGCTCAAGAAGCACCGGTGGCTCATGTCTATCTATTTCGCCCTTTGGCAGTGGGGGGCAGGCCGGCTCGCAGCACAGCATCACCGGGAAAAGCAATTTGACTGTGTATATCATGTAACATTTACAGGGATGCTCGCGGGATCTTTCATGGGCAGACTAAAGATACCGTTTATTGTTGGTCCCATTGCGGGCGGCGAGCGCGCGCCTTTTCGTCTGCGGCGCGGAATGTTAATGTCTGGCAAGCTGAAAGAACTGCTTCGGGATTTCGGAGTCCTGCTTCAGCGCTACAATCCGCTCGCGTGTCAGGCGTATGCTGCGGCGGACCGAATCTATGTGGCGACGACAGAAAGCTTGCGACTCATTCGGCCGAAGTGGCATAAGAAGACTTTTGTGCAACTAAGCATCGCGACTTGCGATTACGCTGTCCGCGGGAAAGAGCGGCGACTGCCGGAGGTTCCGCGATTTGTCTTTGCCGGACGCCTTCTTCATTGGAAAGGCATACATTTCGCGATTCGAGCGCTGGCAGAAACAGTCAAGGCAGTCCCGAGTGCGACTCTTACTCTTGTTGGAAGCGGACAAGATGAGGGATGGTTGCGAAACCTGGCGAATAAGTTGGGCGTAAAAGATTCAGTTGAATTTGCTGGCCAGATATCACGGCAACAACTCATAGATTCGCTTCACGGCTACTCAGCACTGGTCTTTCCAAGTCTTCATGACTCAGGCGGATCGGCGGTGCTGGAGGCGCTTCAAGAAGAAGTTCCAGTAATCTGCCTTGATCTTGGAGGCCCAGGCGTGATGATCGATGCGTCCTGCGGAATTGTCGTTTCTACAGCGAACGCAGACGAGGCCCGGACGGTGAAAGGCATCGCAGATGCGATGGTTGCTTTGGCGACAATGCCCGCGGCAGAGGCGGCGCAGCTTTCGAGGGGGGCGATTGCCAGGGCGAAGGAGCTATCGTGGGTCAGGTTGACCGAGCGCATCGTTATATTTCAGAGATGAGAAGCTGCTTGAGCACGTAAACTTCAAGCCTTAGAAAGTCAGCATATGCGGATTCTCATTGCGCACAACCGATATCAGGAAAGCGGCGGCGAAGACGCGGTCGTACAAGATGAGATGGCTCTTCTCCGCCGCCATGGTCACGCCGTGGAACTGTTAGAGGAGGACAACGACGTCATTGATGGTCTTCGTGGCAAAATGATTGCTTCTGTTTCCATCTTCTATTCAGAGCATTCGCGAAGGCGGATGAGGCGCGCGCTCGATGACTTCCAGCCGGAGATTGTGCATGTTCACAATTGGTTTCCAATGCTTTCGCCATCGATTATTATGGAGGCCGATGCGTCGGGAGTGGCTGTCGTGCAGACCTTGCATAACTTCAGGATGCTCTGCGCGAACGCGCTGCTGTTTCGCGATGGAATGGTCTGCACAGATTGCGTAGGCAAATCCATTCCGGTCAATGGCATCGTTCATGGGTGCTATCGCGGCAGCCGGGCGGGCAGCGCCATCGTCACGGCAGCATATGCGTTCCATCGTTTGGCGCGCACATGGGATGCGGTTGACCTTTTTGTTGCGGTTTCATGCTTCCAGCGCGAGATGCTGGTGCGAGGCGGCTTGTCCGCGGAGAAGGTCGTTGTGAAGCCTAATTTTGTTGGTCTGGACACTTGGGAGGCGGGAAGGAATACGGAAGACTTCGCACTTTTTGCTGGAAGGCTTTCGCAGGAAAAGGGCATTGGGACCATGCTTTCCGCGTGGAGTACCGGTAAGATACCGCTTCGTCTTAAAATCATGGGAGATGGTCCCATGGCTGACGAGGTACGCGCTTGCGCGGCGGCGAAGATGAGTATCGAGTATTTGGGGCTGCAGCCTTTGGAAGCAGTGTATCTCGAGATGGCGAAGGCAAGGTTTCTGGTCTTCCCTTCGGAGTCGTTTGAGACCTTCGGGCGCGCAATCGTTGAAGCATTCTCGCAAGGAACGCCAGCTCTTGCTGCCGATCTTGGCGCCGTGCGGGAGTTAGTGGAGGACAGCGCAACCGGCTATCGCTTTCCGTCGGGAAATGTGGAAGGGCTCATAGCAGCGGCTCTTCGGTTCCCCGTCGGGGAAGATTACCAGCGGATGCGCGGCAATTGCCGCAACATCTTTCTCGGCAGATTTACTGGAGAAGTCAATTATCCCCTCCTCACTGAGATTTACGCCAGAGCGATCGCAGCTCGAAAAACGCGGCAGCATGGACACTGACACCGTCGGATCAAACCGCCTTCAGTTGCACCATCGTCAGGTTCCAAATCTCTTTGCCTGCTCCTCTCCGCTCAACACACGAAAAACCCCTTCCGCCAAGGCCTGCAATTCATCTTCTCCTGGATAGACTCGGATCGGCGCAATCCATTCCAGGTAGCTGCGCAACTGCCCAATCACTCTCTCCGAATGCGCCATTCCGCCCGTCAACAGCACAGCGTCCACCTTGCCCTTGAGCACCACCGCCATGGCTCCGGCTTCTTTACTGATCTGGTGGATCATCGCATCGAGAATTGTCTTTGCCTGGCAATCTCCCGCGTCTATGCGCCGCTCCACCTCGATCAGGTCGCGGGTGCCGAGGTAGGCGAAGAGGCCGCCATCTCCGAAGACATGGCGGTCCAACTGCGCCTGGGTGTACTCGCCGCTGAAGCAGAGCCTGATCAGCGCCCGGACTGGCAGTCCTCCTGTGCGGTCGCAGCCGAAGGGGCCTTCCTCGATGGAGTTGCTGTCGATCATCCGCCCATTCTCGTGGGCGGAAACGGTGATTCCGCTGCCCAGGTGGGCCACAATCAGTCTAAGCGCCTCATAGGGACGCTGCTGCTCGCGCGCAAACCGCCGGGCCACGGCTTTGGCGTTCAGCGCATGGCCGATCGAGGTGCGCTGGACCAGGGGCGAACCGGTTGGGCGCGCGCAATCCTGCCATTCATCCACTGTCACCGGATCCACAATGTAGGCATTCGCCCCGGCTGCCTGAGCGAAACGGAGCGCCAGGAAGGCTCCCAGGTTCGATGCGTGCTGACCGAGGCGCGCCAGCCGCAACTCCTCCAGCATAAGGTCATCGACCAGATATGTGCCGCACGGAAGCGGCGGCAGCAACCCGCCCCGGCCAGCCACTGCTGCATAACCGGCGGCCGCGTATCCGGCCTCTTTGAGCGCGCTTCGGACCAGCTCAGCGCGATAGTCAAGCCGCGCCAGCATTGACTTTCCGCTGAAGCGCGCAATCTCTTCATCCCCGTGCGCAATGGCGCGCACCCACTCAGCGCCATCCCTGGTGTAGACTCCAAACTTCGTTGAGGTGCCCCCGGGGTTGAGGACAAGAACACGGCTGTCTTTGTTGGTCAAGAACCACTCCTCCAAGGCCAGAACGAGTCTACCTCGCCCGGCGCACCTGGCGCATCTTTCCAAGGAAGCACGAGGCTGGCTCCGGCCCCAAATCGGGACCCTCCCGGCGATCTTCAGCCGATTCATCCAGATATTCTCAGGGCGGATGCTGAATCCGTGCTACACTCTATGTAATCGTAGAATTCGATCTGAAGTTCTTGCCTGTTCCGGTTACCGCCTACTCGCAAACTTCCACATTGCGTTCGCGGTAAATCAGTATCAAGGAGCAGTACACAATGGAAACAGGTACAGTCAAGTGGTTCAACGATGCCAAGGGTTTTGGGTTTTTGAGCCGTGAAAATGGTGAGGACGTCTTCGTCCATCACACCGCCATCCAGTCGAACGGCTTCCGTTCGCTGCAAGAGGGCCAGCGCGTCCAGTTCAACGTGACCAAGGGTCCCAAGGGCTGGCAGGCTGAGAACGTCCAGGTTGTCTAAGGGTTACCCCCTTCCAACCGGTTCGGATTCAAAGAGAGAGGGACGGCAAAGCTGCCGTCCCTCTCTTGCGTTTGGTGGTGTTTCGCGCTGCCAGATCAAGCTGAGAATCCGCCTTGAAGCGCTCCGGCTGATCCCTGTTTCTCACGCGGCGGGCTTGAGGCTCTTCATGCTCACCTGCGGAATGGCCGGGTGAAGGTCTTCCATGAGCGTGACGTGGGTGCCTAGATATTGCAGGACATCGTTAATTGAATCTTCAAAGCGCCCGCCGGTCTTGTGGGTTGCTTTGACCCCTTTGGCAACCAATTGGCAGACTTCAAAGCGGTTCATACCCTGCGCGAGCGCGCGGTGTATCTTTTCGGAACGCATGACTTCACTCCGGTCAACAGGTGATTATTGCGTGCGGTGCGGAGCTCGTCAGGAGCGATAGGACGGCAAGAGCCGAGCAGGCCTTTTCTTTTCTAAAGCCGGGCTTGATGATCCAGGTCTGTCTTCATTGTACGCCGGAAACGGATGCTGCGCCGGTCTTCAAGCATCCGCAGCGCTTTCGCCGCCCCGCAAACCCTGTTATTCTATGGGTCACATCTACCCGGTGCACGGGAAATCCTGAAGAGATTCGAGCGAAAGAGGTTACAGTGGCAGACACCACCAAGATTGAAGACAAAGAGGAACGGAAGAAGCTGAAGCGCGCCGCCCGCAAGAAGGCAGCTCCCAAGGGGAAGCAGACCGAACCGCGGGGATCGAAGAAGAAGAAAGTGAAGAAGATGGCTCGCGGCATCTCGAAGCGGTAAGAGTCCGCTCCGCAAGAGCAACAGGGTTCCGGGCCAGTCCGCGGAGCGGGCCTTGGCCGGGACCCTGCGCTAGAGCAAATCCAGGGATGCTATATCCTGATTGGTCTCGTTCAAGGTCGCCGCTCCCTGTTGGTTCTGCCGACTTGAGTGCCGTGGCTCCGGGACACATCTTCCCTGGTTTTGCTGTAACCTCGCCGCCGATGGCGGGAGGAGGAGAACTGCCCTGCTTAGGCAACTTGGCGCCCGCAAGTCGATCGACAAGCTGATCCTGGATTCGAACGAGCCCGAGCACGCGCTCAAGAAGACTCTCGGTCCGTGGTCGCTGACTGCGCTCGGCATCGGGGCGGTGATCGGCTCGGGCATCTTCACCGTCATCGGCACGGCCATCTCCGGCGAGCAATTCGACACCACCAGCGTGATGAATACGCCTCTGGCTGACTTCATCATTCATCACACCGCCATGGCCGGGCGGCCCGGCGCCGGCCCCGCCATCGCTGTCTCGCTGATCCTGGTGGCCATCGTCTGTGCGCTTACCGGCCTCTGTTACGCCGAACTGGCCTCCATGATTCCCATCGCCGGCTCAGCCTATACCTACACCTACGCCACGCTTGGGGAACTGGTCGCCTGGATCATCGGCTGGGATTTGATCCTGGAATACGCCGGCTCAAACATGACCGTCAGCGTGGGCTTTGCCGCTCATGTGGTGGACCTGCTGGACTGGTTTGGACTGCATCCCTCGCCCATATGGCTTTCGCCGGCCTATCTTCCCGAAGGCTTGCAGGATTTGGGCGGCAACTGGCTCTACCATCCCGGCTGGCACTTCGGGTTTAACATCCCGGCATTCCTCATCGTCCTGATTCTCACTGTGATTCTGGTGCGCGGCATTCGCGAGTCGGCCGAGACCAATAACGCCATGGTGGGCATCAAGCTCATCGCCCTGCTGATCTTTGTTTTTGCAGTGATCGGCTTCATCCATCCCAGCAACTGGCATCCGTTCATGCCCAACGGATGGTCGGGAGTTCTGACCGGCGGATCGATCATCTTCTTCACGTATATCGGCTTCGATTCGGTCTCGACCGCGGCCGAGGAGTGCCGCAACCCGCAGCGGGACCTGCCCATCGGCATTATCGCCACGCTGGCCGTCTGCACGCTGCTCTATGTGGCTGTAGCCGTCTGCCTCACTGGCCTGGTTCCCTGGCAGTCGATGGTGGGCGATGCCGCGCCGGTGGTCAATGCGCTCAAGAAGCTTTCCGTCCTCCCCGGCGGACATCCACTCCACTGGATCAGGATGGTAGTGCTGATCGGCGCCATCATGGGCATGCTTTCGTCGATTTTGGTCTACCAACTCGGCCAGTCGCGCGTCTGGTTCTCCATGTCCCGTGACGGCCTGCTCCCCAAGGTCTTCAGCAACGTTCATCCCATCTACCGCACCCCGGCCTTTTCCACCTGGGTGGCGGGATTCGTGGTGGCCATTCCTTCCGGCCTTTTTGACATCGGCACCCTGGCCGATCTCTCCAACATCGGCACTCTCTTCGCCTTCGTCCTGGTTTCCATTGGAGTGATTGTTCTGCGCATCCGCGAGCCGGAGCGCCGCCGCGGTTTCAGGGTTCCCTTCGGCCCCGTCATTCCAGCGCTCAGCGTGATCTTCTGCTTCCTGCTGATGGCCGGCTTGCCCATCATTACGTGGTACCGCTTCATCATCTGGCTGGTGATCGGCCTCGTGATTTACTTCCTCTATAGCCGGCACCGGTCGGAGTTTGCGGGATCCAAGTAGACTTGAAGGATGCAGGATATCGAGAGCTTCATCCGCCGCCTACCCAAGGCCGAGCTGCATCTGCACCTTGAAGGCACCATTCTGCCTTCAACGCTGGTCGAGTTGAGCGAGCGCCATGACGAGCGCCCGCTGACCCTGCCCGAAGCCGAGGCGCTTTACCGCTTCACCGACTTCACCGGCTTCCTCGAAGCCTTCAAGACCGTCACCCGCCTGCTGATCGGCCCGGACGACTACGAATTGGCCGCCTGGCGCATGATGGAGCACCTGGCCGCCCAGGGCGTGGTCCACGCCGAGGTCTTCATTTCGGTCGGCGTCATCTACATGTGGCGCAACCACGACCCGGCCGCCTTTGAGCCCATCTTCGCCGGACTGGAGCGAGCGCGCGAGCGCGGCGAGCGCGAGCTGGGCCTCTCGCTCTACTGGATCTTCGACGCCGTGCGCCACTTCACCGTCGCGGAGGCCGAGCGGGTCTTCCTCAAGGCCGTCGAGCTGAAGCCCGCGCACCCGTCAATCATGGGAATCGGATTGGGCGGCGACGAGCGTCAGGCCGGCTCCGAGCCCTTCCGCGCCCTCTTTGCCCAGGCCGCGCAGGCCGGTCTGCGGCTGACCAACCATGCCGGCGAAACCACCGGCCCCGAGGCCATCCGCGAGGCGCTTTCCATCGGTTCCGAGCGCATTGGCCACGCCTATTCGGCCAGCCGGGACTTTTATCTGCTCCAGGAGTTGAAGGAGCGCGGCATTCCGCTGGAGCTGAATCCAACCTCGAACGTCCGCACCGGAATCTGCCCCTCGTTCGCCGATCACCCGCTGCGGCGCTACTTCGATATGGGCCTCACGGTCACGCTCAACTCCGACGACCCGGCCTTCTTCGGCTCCGATCTGGCCAACGAGTACCTGCTGGCCCACACCGAGCAGGCCTTTACCCGCGACGAACTTCGCCAGATGGCTGCCCACTCCATCAATGCCAGCTTCCTTCCCACCGCAGCGAAGGTCGATTGGCTCTTCCGAATTGACTCGATCAAGTAAGAGACGGCCCGCGCCGGCGGCCAGTAGTTATTGCGCTCCTGGGGAGAAAACGCTTACAGTAACGAGTGATCCGCCACTGGCCCCCAACACGCTCAACAAGACGCCGGGCGCCTGGCGGCCTAGAAATGCGGTTCAGACAGGCCGGGAATGAAAATGCAGGCAAATAACAGAAGTGAAGGGACAGCGGCTGATCGAATCGACCCGGCGTCGGTCCCGCAGAGAACGCTTTCGACCGGGGCGCGCATGCCGGCGATCGGCCTGGGCACTTTCGGCTCCGATCATGTTTCCGCTGCCCAGATTGCCGAGGCCGTAAAGACCGCGGCGCGCTTCGGCTACCGGCACTTCGACTGCGCATCTGTTTATGGCAATGAAGCCGAGATCGGCGGCGCCCTGGCGGACGTGATGGCTGCGGGGTTGAAGCGGGAGGAGTTATGGGTTACATCAAAGGTCTGGAACGACAAACACGCTCCGCGCGATGTAATCTCCTCCTGCGAAAAGTCGCTCAAGGATCTGCGGTTAAGTTATCTTGACCTTTATCTCGTGCATTGGCCGTTTCCTAACTTTCATCCGCCGGGCTGCGATGTCGCCGCCCGGAGCGAGGACGCACAGCCCTATATCCATGCCAACTACATGAAGACCTGGACAGCCATGGAAGAACTCGTCCAGAGGGGCCTGGTTCGCCACATCGGCACCTCCAATATGACCGTTCCCAAACTCAGGCTTGTGCTCAAGGATGCAAGGATTCGGCCGACTGTGAACGAGATGGAACTCCATCCACATTTCCAGCAGCCGGAACTATTCGAGTTTGTGCGCGCCAACGGGATTGAGCCGATCGGATATTCTCCTCTGGGTTCGCCGCATCGGCCGGAGCGAGATCGCACGCCGGAAGATACCTCGCCGACCGAGGATCCGGCGATACTGCGCATCGCTGAAAGGCATGGGGTTCATCCCGCCGTGGTCTGCCTCAAGTGGGCGGTCCAGCGTGGGCAGACGCCTATTCCATTTTCCGCTAACCCCAGGAACATCTTCAGCAACCTTCGCGGGGTTACTTGCAATCCGCTGACGGACGAAGAAATGCGGGAGATCGGCGCGCTGGATAAAAACTGCCGGCTTATCAAAGGTCAGGTGTTTCTCTGGAAAGAGGGACAATCCTGGGAAGACCTGTGGGACCAGAACGGTGAGATCACTCCGGCTTAGAGCGCCGCGCGGCGGGCTGCGATTCGATGGCCGCGCGGAATGAGGAGAAAAACAAGATGCAAAAGACGATGCAGGCGGCCTTCCTGCCGGGAAACAGCACAGTCGAACTCCGTACAGTTCCGGTTCCTTCTCCAGGTCATGGAGAGGTTCTGCTCCGCGTGAAGGCGTCGACCATCTGCGGCTCGGACATACGCTGCATCTATCACGAGCACCTGGGAAAAGGTCCGGAGGGCTATCAGGGAGTTATCGCGGGCCATGAGCCATGCGGCCAGATTGTGGAGGTTGGTCCGGGTTGCAGACGCTTCAAGACAGGGGACCGAGTTATTGTCTACCATATCTCCGGCTGCGGCTTATGCAACGACTGCCGTCGCGGCTACATGATCTCCTGCACCAGCGAGCAGTATAGGCGCGCCTACGGATGGCAGCGGGACGGCGGCATGGCCGATTACATGATCGCCGAGGAGAAGGATCTGATCGCGCTCCCCGATGAACTCTCCTATGCCGACGGGGCCCAGGTGGCCTGCGGATTCGGAACGGTCTACGAAGGCATCGAGAAGATCGGCGTCAGCGGCAATTATGCAGTGCTGATCATGGGCCTTGGTCCCGTTGGGCTGGCTGCGGCGGCGCTTTGCCGCAAACTCGGCGCGCAGCAGATCATCGGAGTTGATCTTGTGGATGAACGGCTGAAGCTGGCGCAACGTCTCGGGCTCTGCGACGAAACGCTGATCTCCGGATCGGAGAACGTAGCCCAGATCAAGGATCTGACCGGTGGTTTTGGTGTGGAGCGCGCCGTCGAGTGTTCCGCCAATGCGGCGGCGCGGGCCACGGCGATTCGCGCCACGCGGAAGTGGGGAAAGATGGTCTTCATCGGAGAAGGCGGCAGCTTTGAGATCAACCCTTCGCCGGATATGATTCACGATCAGAAGACTCTTTACGGCTCATGGGTCACATCCACCTGGCTGATGGAGGAGCTTGTGGAGCGCCTGGTGCGTTGGGATCTGCATCCGGCCGATATTATTACCCACAGGTTTTCGCTCCATCAGGCCGCGGAGGCGTACGCATTGATGGCCTCCGGCAAATGCGGCAAGGTTGCGGTCTGCGCGGATGAGGAATTAGCCGCTCCGGCAAATGCGAGTAACTGACCACGATGAAGATCGAACCGGCTATTGAAACTGGAGATGAATCCGTGAATACTTTATCAAGCTGGGAACAATTGCTCGAAGAGCGCCTGCCGCTGTTTGGCCACCGCAATTGGATTGTGGTTGCCGATGCGGCGTATCCCGCGCAATCCCGGCCGGGAATTGAAACCATTTTCTCCGGCCTGAACCAGCAGGCTACCGTGGAGACGGTGCTTGATCGCCTCCGCGACTGCCGGCATCTTCGTCCCGTCATTCATATGGATGGGGAGCTAGAGTTTGTCGAGGAGCGGGATGCGCCAGGAATCGACGGCTATCGCCATTGGCTGAAGGGCGCGGTCAAGGGGCTCGGCGTCGATTCAGCCCCGCACGAAGAGATCATTGCCAGGCTGGACCGGGCCGCGCAGATGTTTTCCATTCTGATTATCAAGTCCACGATGACAATACCGTATACCTCGGTCTTCATCGAACTGGATTGCGGTTACTGGGACGGGGAACGGGAGGCCACGCTGCGCGCGGCCATCCAAACCGAAGAAGTAAACTCGTAGAAACGGAGCGCGGAATTCAGCATTGTCTTTGTAACATCAAGAATGAAACTATGGCCGGCGCGATTCATCATTTTGAGGCCAACTAAAGGAATGCGGTTATGTCTGTTTCTAACGCGAGTTCCGGGGCCAGGGAGCCCGGCAAGGGCGGGATCTTTCCCGCCGGGCATCTGTTGCCGTTTTCTTTAGTAACCTCCCTGTTTTTCATGTGGGGCATCCCCAACAACCTGAACGATGTGTTGATCCGGCAGTTCATGAAGTCCTTTTCCATCGGGCGCTTCGAGGCAGGCCTGGTGCAATCGGCGTTCTACATGGGCTATTTTCTGCTGGCGATCCCCGCTGCCCTGCTGATGCGCCGCTTCGGGTACAAGACAGGCATCCTGATTGGACTGGGCCTGTATAGCGCCGGGACATTTCTGTTTTGGCCAGCGGCCATTGAAGGCAAGTATCTCTACTTCCTGGGCGCGCTCTTCGTCATCGCCTGCGGATTGTCTTTCCTGGAGACTGCCTCCAATCCGTTTATCGCGCAGTTGGGAGACGAGCGCAGTTCGGAGCGGCGCCTGAACTTCTCCCAGGCGTTCAATCCGCTGGGCTCGATCAGCGGCGTGCTGATCGGCACTGTGTTCATCTTTTCCGGAGTGGAGTTGAATGCGGGCCAGATCAGCTCGTTGAAGGCCCAGAACTTGTATGATGCATACCTTCGCTCCGAGACGCTGCGCGTCGTCAAGCCTTATCTGATTCTCGGCACGGTCGCCTTTTTGCTGGCTCTGGCGATCCTTGCCACCAGGTTTCCCCCCATCCCGCGCGAGCACGAGAGAGACCGGGGCGGCCACGGGCGATTCCGGGACCTGCTCAGGTATCCCCACTTCCTGCTAGCCATCATGGCGCAATTCATGTACGTCGGCGCGCAGGTGGGAACCTGGAGCTACTTCATCCAGTACGTGCAGGAGTCAACGCACCAGCCCGAGAAGGTTGCCGGCTATTTCCTGACGGGAACCCTGGTTGCCTTCGGCGTGGGCCGGTTCACCTGCGCTTACCTGATGCGCTTTTTTGCCCCGAACCGGATGCTGGGAGTCTTCGCATCGGTCAATGTGCTCCTGGTGGCCATCGGTGTCATGTATCCCGGCTGGGTCGGGCTGTGGGCGATTTTCCTGACCAGCTTTTTCATGTCGCTCATGTTTCCGACAATCTTCGCCTTGGGGATCAAGGGGCTCGGCGCCAACACCAAGATCGGCGGCTCTCTTATCATCATGTCGATTATCGGTGGCGCGGTGCTGACCCCGGTCATGGGACTTCTTTCCGAGGATGGCGGCGGCATCGCGCTCGCCTATCTGGTCCCGCTGGCGGCGTACGTCTGCGTTGCAGCCTACGGATTTCTTGGCGCGACCAGGGGGCTTGCTGCGGGCGCGACGCTGCCCGATACGGAGAATGCTCTTTGATCGGAGTGTGGTCCGTTGAGCTGGAATTGGCAAAACTGCGCTATCATGTTTGGGGTAGGAGGAAGCCAGCCCATGTCAACTGAACCCGAATCCCCGGCCGTTGCGGAAGAGACCGCGGCGGAACAGACCCCCTCAGACGAGAAGTGTGAATCCAGTACGCTGCGGATGATCGGCTGGCTCTCGTTGGGAATGGCTGTGGCGGCGGTCGGCATCTTCTTCGTGGGCCGGGAAGTGCGCAGCCGCTACAAGTTCAAGCGCCGCACCCCCTACGACTTCTACGCCCATGCGGGCGAGCAGCAGACCGGAGATTTTGGCGTAGGAGTTTAACGCCGAAGTTCGCCTTCAGTTCGCGAGATGCTGCTCTCTGGCCGCATTCCGCATCTGAATCCTTGTTCTTCGACCGGCCTGCTTTCACGCACGCTTGATCCTCAGAATCCGGCTTATTGCAAAGGATCGGAGACCTCTCCGCGGGGCACCAACTTATAGAGAATGAGCTTGTTCCTTTCCTCGTCGTCGAAAACAGGATAGCTTGCAACTTCTTCCAGCCGAAACGGAGTCAGCAGCGCACGGGTCTCCCCGTCGATCTCATTCCATGCCAGATACCAACCAGGCTGATAGCGAAGTATCTTCTGAGCCATATCCTGCGTGCCGAAAACATCATTGATTGAGGGAATGCCCGTCATTAGGGAGATCTGGCTGCCGCTCACGCCGAAAATCAGCGGATTCTGCCTGGGGTCGTTCCTGATAATACTCCGAATGGAAGTTGCGGCATCGTAGTACTGATACTGCCGATGAGCCACAAACTGAAGGATCGTCGCGACGTTCACGGCTGCCGAGATGCCAATTGCAAACAGGAGGACGGCCGCGGTCTTTCTGTTGCGAATTGCAAGCTCCCCAAAGGTCAGGACAACGACCACGACAAGCGGCGCCAGCATGGCCAGAAAATAGCGGGGCGCATAGTCGTCCTGCCGGCGAAAGATAAAAGCCGCCTGCGCCGCAAGCGCGATCCAGGACGCCGCAAAAAGCGGATTGCCCCATAACTTGCGCTTCCAGAAAACAGACAGAAGCAGAATCAGAAGACCAATGGGATACAAGACACGGTCAACCCAGAAGCAGTTATGAAGTAGGTCAAGGACCGTCGCAAATGCGCGGTCCCACTCAAAATCAGACATCCCGTTTATCTTGAAGAAATACTTGTAGTCTTCGCCATAACCCAACATCGAGACAAGCGCGGCGTAGGCTTCGTACAATGCAGCGGGAAGGACTCCGGCCGCCAGTGTTATTCGCAGCAAGCCGGCTGGCCTTCGGTCCGCCGCATTCCATGCCAGCCAGATAACAGCAGGCACAAGCAGGGCTGCGGTTGTCTTTGTCAGGATCATGACGGTGATGAGAACGGGCAGAGCGGCCAGCGGCCAGATGCTTTTGGCGGATGCGAAGGACGCGACCAGCAGAGCCAAGCAGAACTCGAAAATGACAAGTGTATCCAAAATGGCCAGCCTGCTGAATACGAAGGCAAACGGACTGGCCGATAAGAGAAGCACGGCAAGAATGGCTGGTATCCCGGCCTTCATTGTAGAGTAGCGGCGGACAAGAAGGAACACCACGCCCAGAGTGGCGATTGAAACGGCCACGCTTAGCGCCCGCGCGGCGACGAGACTCACACCCGTGAAATGAAATACGACTCCGAGCAAGACTGGCCAGACGGGCACCACAACTGCGGGATTGTAGTCACCGCTGACATTCCAGTGACCGAGCAGGTAGTGCATCACCGCGCCATTTGCCCACCAGCCTTCATCTGTGTACTTTGCCTGGTCAATCCACCACGTCGAGAAGTTTGGAAAATCGGCTTTGAGATAGAAAAACCTCAACACGCTCAGCGCGAAGATCATCGGCCACGCTGTGAGGACAAGCCAGTGCCGTGCCGGACTTTCTCCATCGCCGTGTTTTTTGCCTCTAAGTATCCATTCAGCCGTGCCTGGAAGCAGAGATCCTAAGGTATGCGGCATTCACCTTCTCCTGGGATTCGGGTGAGCAATAGCCTCCCGCGTTTATTTCTGGTGGGTCCTCCAGCGGCCAAAGCCAACTTTCGTCCATGCAATGCCGCGAGTCCTCAGATGCGGTCAGCTGGAAAGCTGCCGACGAATTCCCCTGCAGCAACATGTTGACCGGCCAGCACAATCGCGTGGCTGGCGATGCGGGCTGCCGGGCCGATAACAGTGGGCGCCAGCGTGACCTCCGCAAAGTCATGGGCGGCGTGGCTGTGGGAGTATATGCGGGCGAAGGAACCGATCACGGCGCCTTTGCCGATGGTGATTCCGCCCCGGTCGTTCAGCAGAGCGTGCTGGCGGATGGTGGCGCCCTCTTCGATGACCAGGTTGTAGCCGAAGGTCAGGTCTACGCCGTGGTAAATCTTGACGCCGGCGCCGATGCGGGCGAAGATGTGCCGGCCCAGCATGGCGCGAAAACGCAGGCCCAGCCAGTGGTTGGTCCCGATGGGCGAACGGTCGAACATCTGCCAGAACCAGAGCAGCGGCTTCCGCCTGGCGAATTGCTCGGCGTCGGCATCGGCAAAGTGCTCGGCCTCGAGTGTGACGTTCTCCGGGTCCAGCGAAAGCGACAGCACGTTGCCGGGCAGCTCGGAGGTGAGCGTCAGATTGAGCTTTCCGCCGTGCGGCCGGCCCAGGTAGAGCTGGGCCAGTTGGTCGCGCACAATCTCGGCGCGCAGCTCCGGAGCATGGTGGCGGGTAAACTCTTCGTCGAGAAACTGAATCCAGCGGCGGTAGACCTCTTCCGCTTCGGGCGCGGGACGCGGGGCGTTGATCGAGGTGTGTTCCATACGAATGGAACGATACAACATCAGGGCGGGATGCGGCGAGGGCGGGCTTTCCGGCAGTGGAACTGCTTTCGAGCCGTCCGAAAGCCCCCAAGGCTTTTGATCGTTCCGATTTCTGATCTGACCCCATCTTGGATATATGGTTTGTTTTGCTCAGACGATGATGATCCAAATCGCTAGGGTGGATAGCGTGGGGCGCTGATGAAGGCTCCACAAGAGCGAGGAGATTTATGAATGGATTGAAGCTTGTTCTGCTCTCGGCTGTCGCGGGATGCTTGCTCATGGTAACCGCTCCGAAAGCATCAGCTCAGTTGGCCATTGAGATTGGCGCTGCGCCCGATTGCCCCTACGGCTACTATGACGCTGCTCCGTATGATTGTGCTCCTTACGGATACTACGGACCAGAATGGTTTTCGGGTGGTATCTTCATCGGCAGCGGCCCATGGTTTCATGGCCCTGAGAACTTCCGGGGCCACGTGAATAACCGCTTTCATCCCGAACACGGCTATAACGGCCCAAGGCCGCAACGTGGCGAGAGAGCCGAGCCGTCAAGACATCTCGATAAGGTTTCCCACTTCAGGGGAAATGAAGTTCGTGATGGGCACGGCCACGTAGCGGGGCGCAAACGCTAAGAACAGCCATGCGAATGGTCCAATAACTGGTGGAATCCGGTTCAGGGCGGTTTATCGGCAAAGCGGAAACCCGCGAAGCATCCCGCAGAGCCGCCCTGAATCCGAACTGCCTGTCTCGCGGCGCTCTCCGCGGCCTACTTCGGCCCCGGTAGAATAGATAGGAGATCCAGTTGGGCTGACTGTTTTGGCAGGTCACCAGTTGGATGCCGGCACTGCCCTGAACAGCAGGCGCAGATGCCCCGCGCGGTTCAGCGTCTGCCGGGCGTCCGCATTCAGCGTCAACTCAGCGCGGACTCCCATGCTGCCGCTGTTAATATCATTGAAATAATTGCAGCTTCGATCGCATCGACCATGATCGGATTACAGATGATATGCTAATTTCTTGCGAATGCTGATGCTCCATTTCTTCAGTTGCAAAGGGCAGATGTAGTTTATATGCCCCCACTTTCTGAGGTTCTCCCGAGGACTTGAATGAGATCAGCGGCAGAGTGTGCCGATATGGCAAGCGAAGGCCGGTTCAGCAAGGTTCCGCAGGTTACTCTCGTTTTCTGGTTCATCAAGATTCTCTGCACCACCCTTGGCGAAACCGGCGGCGATGCAGTCACGATGTCGATGAATCTCGGCTATCTTGTGGGTACCGCGATCTTCGCCGCGATATTCCTGGTTGCGGTTTTTGCGCAGGTCAAAGCAAAGCGATTCCATCCGTTCCTCTATTGGATAACAATTATCGCCACCACCACGGTTGGCACCACCATGGCTGACTTTGCCGACCGCTCTCTAGGCATTGGCTATACAGGCGGCAGCTTGACTTTATTTGTCCTGTTAATGGCTTCGCTTGGCGTGTGGTACTGGTCAGAGGGGTCGATTTCGGTCAATACCGTCAGCACACCCAGGGTTGAGGCGTTTTACTGGGTCACGATCATGTTTTCGCAGACCCTGGGGACTGCGCTTGGCGACTGGACTGCTGACAGCGCAGGGCTTGGGTATGGCGGAGCTGCGCTTATCTTCGGTTCACTTCTCGTTCTGGTGGCGGCTGGCCATTTTTGGACACCGATTTCCAAGACAGCGCTTTTTTGGGCGGCGTTTATTTTGACGCGGCCGCTGGGCGCCGTTGTCGGCGATTTTCTTGATAAGCCCCTGGCGCAAGGCGGCCTGAATCTGAGCCGCTACTCGGCTTCCGGCGCGCTGGTCGCTCTGGTGATTGCCTGCATCCTGATCTTTCCGCAGAGGCCGGGAAGCCATCCGGCGCGCTGAGAGAATTCCCTCATCGACCGGCGTATTGGTCGGATCACCTCTGGTCCGAAGCCTCTTTGGGGCCAAAGAGTATTTGCACACCCACGTAGGCCATCCAATTCGGCTCGCTGTTTTGGCGGGACACGGCCTGGATGGCGCGGCCTCCCACGAAGAGCAGGCGCAAGTGACCTGCGCGGTCGAGCGTCTTCCTCCCGCCAATGTCCACCGTCAGCGCGCGCTGCCTGGGCGCCGTTCTGATGCGATTCACGTCCTGGAGGTCATAGATTTCACCGTAAAGCTCCAGCCGTTCGCTGAATTCGTGGCCAACAATCAGTCCGCGCCCCCAGCGGTCGGGCACGTTGCGGTTGCCGATCCAGCGGCCCACCTCGCCGTCAAGATCCACAGGCCCGATTCGGGCAGTAAACTCGACCGGCAGATAATACTGCGGCCCGTTCTCGACGATGCCGCGGCGCACAGCGCTGGTGGGGTTGTTGATGAATATCTGGGGAAAAGTGCCCAGCGAGAAGTTCATATTCTCATCGGACTTGGGCTCGCCCGGACGGTGATGCTCAAAATAGCGCCACTTGACGCCAAACTGCGTCTCGCCCAGGCTGGCCCGCGTGGTGTTGTTCTCGTCGGTCGCCACGGCCAGGTATGGCGAGTACATAAGCTGAATCCGGTCGCCCCAGCCGTAGTTGATGTCGATGCTCGGCAACTGGTAATTGGAGTGCGCCGGATTGTGATTGCCGATCAAGCCCAGATTGATCTCCCACTGCCGGTTGCCGGGTGTGCCGGGATCGTCGGTAATGAAGGGTGGACCGCCCTGCGCGTGCGCCAGCAGCGCGCCCATCGCCGGCACAAGCAGAAGAAACAGTTGGATGCGCTTGCGCATTCTGAGGATCAAGAGACTCCGTGAAATGGCTGTGCTTGAAACTCGAGGCCTACACGCTCAAGGTATCATCCCACTCCCGGATGAGCCGCAAGCGGATGGAGTGAGGCGTCGCACTATTCACTACTCCCTATTCCCTATTCTCCGACCCCTGTAAAATGTTGTGGATGGAGACTACAACCATTGCCGGCGCGAAGGTTTCGCGCATCGGGCTGGGCACCTGGGAGATCGGCGGGCTGGACTGGGGCGCGGTTCCCGACGATGTGGCCGTGGCAACTTGCCTGAGTGCTGTCGAGCGCGGCATCAACCTGATCGACACCGCGCCCATCTATGGCGCCGGCCGCTCGGAGGAGATCGTCGGCAAGGCGATGCGCGCCCACGGCCGCCGGGAAGACTTCTACATCGCCACCAAGGCCGGCCTGGAGCGCAACTCCTTCGGAGTCTTCTCGAACTCGAACGGGCCGCGGCTGCGGGCAGAGCTCGAAGCCAGCCTGCGCCGCCTGGGCACGGAGTACATCGACCTCTACCAGGTTCACTGGCCGGACACGCGCACGCCCATCGCCGAAACCGCCGCGCTGCTGGCCGGGTTTGAGCGCGAGGGCAAGGTGCGGGCGCTCGGAGTGAGCAACTTCAGCGTGGCGCAGATGGATGACTTTCGCTCCGTCGCTCCGTTGGCCTCGAATCAGCCGCCCTACAACATCTTCGACCGCCAGATCGACGAGACCATCCGGCCATGGTGCGCGGCCAACGGCGTCGCCATTCTCTGCTACAGCCCGCTCTGCCGCAGTCTGCTGGCCGGCCGGGTCACGCGCGGCATGAACTTCGACCCCAAAGACATTCGCAGCTTCGATCCCAAGTTCAAGGAGCCGCGCTTCTCGCAGTACGTCACCGCTGTCGAGCGGCTGGCGGCCCTTGCGCGCGAGCGCTACGGCAAGAGTGTCCTGGAACTGGCCGTCCGCTGGGTCCTCGACCGGCCGGGCATCTCCGTGGCCCTATGGGGCGCGCGGCGGCCCGGGCAACTCGACGCCGTCGCCGGCGTGATGGGCTGGAAGCTCGATGCCGCCGCCATGGCCGAGATCGACCGCATCGTAGCGGAATCCGTTACCGACCCCGTCGGGCCGGAGTACCTGACGCCCAAGGTGCGGCGGGACTGAGGCGCTCGCCGTGTGCTTCCCATGAGTCAAGCAGAGCGGCGCGTTGGTCTGCCGGAGAAAATCCCCGCCCATCCGCCGCCCGGCTCTGCGATACTGGTTTGTTATGCCTATCGATGACCTGCAGCAAGCTGCCCAGAAAATCGCCGGATTCCTCGCCACCCTGAACAAGCTGGGCGGCATGCGCCTCAAGTACCGCATCACCGCTGGAGACGGCGAAGACGGCCCAGACGGCAGCGCGCCTGCCCTCTTTGTCGAGCTGGCCGGGCCGGACGTGCCGCTGGTGACGCAGCGCAATGGTGAGCTGCTGCTGGCTCTGGAGACCATTGCGGGGCAGATTCTTCGCCTCGATTCGCGCGAGGGCGACCTGGTCAGCTTCGATGCGGCCAACTTCAAGGCTCTGCGCGCGGCCGAACTGCGCCTGACCGCCGAGACGACCGCGGAAAAGGTGCTCCGGAGCGGGATTCCCTACGCCTTCCCGCCGATGAACAGCCGCGAGCGCCGCCAGATGCACATGGCCTTCCGCGGGATTGAAGGCGTTGAGACGGCCAGCAATGGCGAGGGCCCGGACCGCTTTCTCGCCGTCTATCCCGCGGGCAAGACGGATATGCCGGTCGCCGCGCCCGTCAAGCCGCGCGGCTTTAGTGATCGCGGACGAGGCTCTGGAGATCGTGGACGTGGCTTTGGCGATCGCGGACGGCCCCGGCGTTAGCGAAGACTGAATTTGTGGAACCCCTGGTTTCAGAAGCGAGAGCCCCCTTCGGCAGGCTCAAAGCAGGCTTTCGGGTGCCCGGCCACGAAATGCACCCTATTTCGTGCAAATGTACCTTATTTTGAACAATTGCTGGAATAACTTGACCCACAAGTCACACAGAATGAATGCATTGCCAGGATAAAAGCGAACAAAGAGAGAATGGACCTCGTGTTTTTTTCGGGGCCTTGGGGGCTTAGAGCGGATCGGCCTGCCCTGGAGAGCCGATCCAACTTCAGGGTACCAGGATGGCGGAAATAATCTGCAAATCAGATTGATGCGATTGCCCCTGCGCTCCTTTGCGGCGAAGATGCTTCAAAAGGTCACGTTGAAGCTGAGGCTGGCGCTCCCGCCCGCCGCCGGAAACGGAACGCCGATGCCCTGCCAGGCGCTGCTCCTGACCAGTGGCTGCGCAGCGCCCGCATCGCTCACCGCAGCGATCTCATAGCTCAGCAAAACTCCGCCCCGCGGGCTCCCTACCATCCAGAAAAATGGAATCTCAGCCGCGCAGGTGGCACTCGAACCGGTTACATGGGCCAGGCCCGCCGCTGTCGCCACCGGGATCGCAACCGGTTGCTGATTCTCGATGTGAAGGCCGCCCGGATTCGGCGCAATCCGGGCCCGGCAAATGACCGTGGTCCCCGCCGGCAGCGTCGAGAGAATCTTCAGATTGAAGGTGATCGAGTAAACTCCGCTCACCGTCGTCGAGCTGGGGCGCCTCTCCTGGGCTCCGGCGGCTGCCGATCCAACCGACGCCAGCAGCGCAACCCAAAGCGGCAGAGAAATGTGGACTCGCGGCATGGGAGTCCTCCATCACTTTCCTATCGGCTCCCAGGGCATGGAAAATGAGGAGGAGTAAGTGACGAAAGTCAGCCATCGGGATGAGCCGGCCCTGGCCGGCACGCCTCAGCCGCTTGACTTGGCACGTTCAAAGGTCAGCGACGCCGAGTTGATGCAGTAGCGCAGCCCGGTGGGGCGGGGTCCATCGGGAAAGACGTGGCCCAGGTGGCCGCCACAGCGGGCGCAGGTGACCTCGACGCGGCGCATTCCGAAGCTAATGTCTTCATGCTCGGCCACGGCCTTCGAGTCGGCGGGCAGCAAAAAGCTGGGCCATCCGCAGCCGGAGTCGAATTTAGCCCCGCTGGCAAACAGCAGCGCCCCGCAGCCGGTGCAATGGTAGTTCCCAGTCTCGTGATTCTGGGTGAGAACGCCGGTGAAGGGGCGCTCAGTTGCCTTCTCGCGCAGAATCTTGTACTGCTCCGGCGTCAGCAGCGCCCGCCACTCGGCCTCGGTCTTCTCGATCCGTTCCGGCGATTCATCCATGGTGCCTCCCGGCCTCGTTTACGCCGATTGAATGTTCTCGGACGGGCGAAGGAATCCCGGCGGCCGCCGCCAGGCCTCGGCGATCATATCGATCTCCACCAGCACATCCTTGGGCAGTCGGGCAGCCTCAACGGTGGTGCGCGCCGGCAGCGGAGCTCCCGCTTGCGCGAAATAGGCCGCATAGACCGCGTTCATCGCGGCAAAGTCGTTCAAGTCCTTGAGGAAGACGGTTGCCTTGATCACCCTCGCCAGGCTCGTGCCGCCTGCTTCGAGGATAGCCTTCAGATTCTCGAAAGTCTGCTTGGTCTGCTCGGTGATGCCGCCCGCGACGACCTGTTGGGTCCCCGGGTCAACACCGGCCTGGCCGGCAGTGAAGACGAGGTTCCCCGCGCGGATGCCCTGCGAATAGGGACCGATAGCAGCGGGCGCCAAAGAGGTTGCGATAGCCTGTTTGCTCATGCCTCGATTGTAGCTGGACCGCCGGAGGCAAATCTCAGTGCCAGACCGCCAGAATGCCGCCACTCACCACGACAGCCGCCAGCCAATAGCCGTTGTTGATGGCGAATAGCTTGAAGGAGCGCTGTTCATAAATCGTCTCGGCAAGAAGCGGCATGGCGATGAATCCCAGCCAGCAGATGAAGCCGATGAGAGCGCCGCAGCCGATGGTCGCAGCGCCGGACCACATCACCACGTGCGCCAAGATGAACGAGAGAAGCAGCCCGCCGATGAACGACGTGATCATGCCGGCGACGGCTCCCTTGGGCCGCGAGCCGGGCACGTGGCCGGTGAGGGCCATCCAGGGCTTGGCGAAGAAGAGCGAATACCAGAGAGCGCCCAGAATCCACTGATAGAGAGCGGCCACAAGTATGGTCCAGTGATTGAAGTGAAGATGGTGCATCGAGGAACCTCTCAAGGGGAAGAAATCCGCCTCCAAAGAGCTGGCAGCGCAGGAGAATCCAGAGGGAATCGCCGCCCGGCCCATAAGGAGTCGCGCAGTTGACTTTGCCGCAGGCGGGAAAGCGCTGTCAAGCAGAATCGAAAATGCTGTAGTCATTTCCTGGGTCGCTTGACAAGGACGCTCAAGAGACTTCCGTTCGGCATGGCCTTTGCGGGAGCGAGAGGGAGCAGAGCGCTTTTCCAGGCCGCTTTATTCGCTCAAAAAGGCCGCATCTTCACGCTCAAAATGACCAAAAAAGCCAATGTTTGCCTCGAGAACGGCTTGTTTTCGAGGGTTTCTGATTACCATTGAGTTAATAACTCACTCTTCAGATCGTTCCGATAACGTACTGATTCCAGGTTGCTTGTCGATCCCTGGGAGCCCTCGAACGTGCCGCTGGAATGGCAAACCGGGGGGGAGGGGGGTGGGGTCTCGAGCCGGGAGTGGGTCCGAAGCGGCCCAGATCGATCTGGCGGAGGCTCGACATAAAGCTATTATGCGCTGCCGCTCAAAATAATCTGCAAAAGCGGTTGCGGCTATTTGCATGCCATTGCCGGAGCTGGAGCAGGATGCAGAGGCGGAAGCCGAGCGCTGCGGCAGAGGCCGCCTCCCGGGTGCAGGCGCAAAGGAGACGACCGTGATACCGGGGAGTTCCGGCATCACGGTCCAGAATGCGGCTAGGATGTCAGGTTGCGAAATGGAGGTTTGTGATCAACAGAAAACCCCCTTCTGGCTGCAAGGGCTTCTCGGAGAGGGACTGGCATCGCAATCAGCGCTTGAGCCACTTCCTGGATTTGAGAACAGCCAGACTGCCCATCAGGCCCGAAAGGAGGAGAGGCAGGGTTCCCGGCTCCGGCACGGGCGGAGTCGAGTCATTCATCGTGACACCATCCAGCAGGAGGAAGGGAGGAACAGGCACGTTGCCGACGGCGAGGAACGAGAGCACTTCGCTGCTGCTGGTGGCTGTGAAAGTCTCAGTCTGCTGCATCCAGCCGGAAAAAGCATGGCTGGAGAGATTAAAGGTGGGTGTATTCAGGGTCTGAGCTCCCAGGCTGACCGCCCAGTATTGCTGGGTGGGGCCGTTGAAGCCGCTCTGTTGAGAGGCGGCCCAATCGAAGCTGACGCTATATTGGTCGCCGGCGGTGAGACCGTTGATGGTCTGTGAGATCGCGCCGTTCTGGTAATCACCGTCGGCTGCGAGAAAGTTGCCGCCGTCAGGGCTGCTGGCTGGGATGGCATTCAGCCCGCCGTTGTTTGTGCCCCATAGGGTGAGGTACGCGTTGTATTCCAAAACGTAGGTGCCGGTGGTGTCCGCGGTTCCCGGCCCGAAGACGAAGTTATAACCACCCGTCGACCAACCCGTGGCAGTGGTGTTGCCGGGGCCGGCAGCGCCAGTACCGTTCGAGATTTGGCCGGTGCCGTTTGTCAAGCTCTCGAAGCTGCCGTTCGTTACCAGGTTGTTTGCATGCGCGGGAGCGGCAAGCAACAAAACCGCCACGGTTGAGAACGCCATCGCCGCTGCTTTCCGCAGATTCGAGATCGACGTCGCATATTTCTCGATCATCACCTTCATGTGAACTCCAAAAAGTCCTGGCTAAATGTTTAAGTCAATCTGCAAAGTCGACGCTCCTGGTTGGCAGAGGCCCGAACTTCGCTTGCAATGGCATTCTGTGTTCGTGGGACCGGTGAAAAGGGAAACCCATTTTCATTCTAACTCAATATGGACTCTTTTTGTCCACATAGAGGGGATTATTTTTCATCTGCACCTATTTGCGTACACTTCTTGCGTATATTGTTGATTCTATTTACATAACATGAATAGCGATTCGCTACAGCCAACTTCAGGGATCAGGACGGCAGGCAGGTCAATGGACAATAGTCCTTTCACGAAAAAGTTCATTCCCAAATTCTCTGTCTTTGAACTTGCGGCAGCCGGTTCGGTGCGGTGCACCGGGCCTCGAAGCGGAAGATGAGGCGCCCGGCAAGGGTTGCTGCAGGGCCGCCTCCTGGTGCAGGCGCAACGGAGGGCGAGGGCGACTGGGGGAGTTCCGGCATTGGTTTCAGAGTGCTGCGGTGTGGTAGTTTGCGCGATGGCGACGATGCGCAAAGGAGCCTTGAAAGGTTAAACTCGAGTGGGTCATTTCCGGAACACGTAGGAGTACCGTGGCTAGTCTTTGGAGACGCCTTTCTGGAACTGAACGGAAGGTCTTCGATCCTCGCGACGCCTCTACAGGGTTGGGCGGAGCCGAACTGCTTGATCCCAGCGTTGTGAAAAGAGGGGACCAATGTTGGATATACCTAGCGGGCCAAGCTCATGGAAACGGAGCCACGGAGATTTACAGCGCTTCACTCCCTCCGAAATCACCGCTCTCCGCTGCTGGGTGGGAGCTCACTCGAAGCGCAGTGGGAGAGTTGGAGCCAGTTGCCGGGCGAAGCTATAGCGGTCGATGGGATGGCAAGGGCGGACGGCACTGCCCGTCGTACGTAAAGGGATGGGATCCCCGCAGAGCTACATGGGTTGAGCGCATCTATTATGCGGGAGCGGCGGAAAACCTGTGGGGGCCATACACCATTGGTTTCTTGGAATGGGATGGGGAGAAGTGGATAGATCAGCCCGATCCCGTTTTCATTCCGGATGAGGAATGGGAACACGGAAGTGTCTACGAACCAAACCTTATATATCACGATGGCAAATGGAAGGTGTGGCACGTTGCCGGATCGAACCATGAGGATTACCTCGTCCATGGCTACGCGGAGAGCGAAGACGGCCGCTCCGGCTGGACCAAGCATGAGGTATTTGCGCCGCCCGAAATGAAGATGTTCGACTTCTGCGTTCGTAAGCGAGGCGAGGCATTCGACGCGATCTTTGCACGCGTCTGGGTCCGCGGAGGCACACAGCCGCAGGAAACAGGACTGTGGTGGTGCAGAGCTGGAACACCATCAGGTAAGTTTTCCAACTGGAGTGAGCCGGTTCAGATCATGACATCTGAAGATCGCGGCTGGCACTCCGGCCCATGGAAGTCCTCGTTCCAATTTGACGAACAAACTGGGGAGCGCGCACTCGTGTTCTTTGACGGGTCGTATCGAACGAGCGACCCCGGGCCATTCCCATTCGCATTCACCTTGGGCTGCCTTGAGATCGATCTGCTACCTGATTCTGCTTCCATCGACTACCAGGACATCTAGCTGATTCGAAGAGAAAGCGCCCATGTTCCGGACGACGGTTAATCAGAAGTTTCACCCTCAGCCTCAATTGTCGACTTCAGCCCGATTCATTTATGGAATGCACCGGCAGTTTATCCCCATTCGCCCTCGTGCGATGAAAACTGTGCCCACGATCTCGTGCGAGCCCGGTTTCAGGCAATCACAGTGTTATCGATCAGTCGCGTAGTGCCTATCCAGGCGGCTACGGCAAAGAGCGTGCCGGACGCGGCGGTTTCAACCGGCTCCAGCGTGGCCCAGTCCACCAATTCGATGTAATCCACGCAGATTGCCGGTTCGGCGGCGAAGGCACTGCGTGCGGCGGGGAAAAGGCGCCGGGCCGCTTCGATGAGCGTGCCGGCGCGTCGCTCGCCCGCAGCCGCCAGCGCTTCAACTTGCCGAATCGTCCGGCTGAGCACGAGCGCCTGCTCGCGTTCCTCCCCGCTGAGATAGACATTGCGGGAGCTGAGCGCCAGCCCGTCCGGCTCGCGAACGATGGGGCAGACCACGATCTCCGTAGGCAGGCGCAGGTCGGCCGCCATGCGGCGAAGCACAGCGACCTGCGCGGCATCTTTCTGGCCGAAGAAGGCGTGGTCAGGCTCGGCGGCGATGAGCAGCTTGGCCACAACGGTAGCCACGCCGCGAAAGTGGCCAGGGCGCGAGGCGCCATCGAGACGGCTGCTGAGGCCATCAACCTCGACAAAAGTTGCCGCGCCGGGAGGGTAAAGCTCTTCCAGCGAAGGAGCAAAAACCATGTCGGCGCCTTCGGCCTCGGCCAGGGCGCAGTCGGCCTCGAAGGTGCGGGGGTAACGCGCGTAATCCTCGTTGGGGCCGAACTGAGTCGGATTGACGAAGATGCTCACGGCCACCGAGTCGCATGAGGCTGCCGCGGCGCGAATCAGCGAGGCATGGCCCGCGTGCAAGGCGCCCATGGTGGGCACAAGGCCGATCACGCTCCCGGCGCGACGGCCTGCGCGGGACCAGTTGCGAAGTTCGGCGACCGTGCGCAGAATCTCCATCAGGCTTTCCTAAGCGCGACTACGTTCTCAATCGCAGTCTGACTGGCTTCGAGGGCTCTGCGCGCCGCCTCCGGCAGGTGGTAGCTCTCTTCGTCGGAGGGAAAGGCGCGGCGCTCCACGTCTTCGCGATAGTGTTCGACGGCCGAGCGGATCAGCGCTCCCGCATCGGCATAGCGGCGAACGAATTTGGCAGGCGGAGCGAACGTGAGGCCAAGCAGATCGTGAAAGACGAGAATCTGCCCGTCACACTGCGGCCCCGCGCCGATGCCAATGGTCGGAATGGGCAACTCGGCGGTAATGGCCGCGGCTACCTCGCGCGGAAGGCCTTCCAGCACCAGCGCTCCGGCTCCGGCATCGGCCAGCGCCTGGGCGTCGGCTTTGAGCTGGAGGGCTGCGTCGGCTGTGCGCCCCTGCACGCGGTAGCCGCCCATGCGATGAATGCTTTGCGGCGTCAGTCCCAGGTGGCCGACCACGGGAATCTCCGCCTCAGTGAGCGCGCGAACCAGCTCAATGCGCGGCCCTTCGATCTTCACCGCCTCCGCGCCGGCCTCCTTCACAAAGCGAATCGCGTTGGCCACGCCCTCGGCCGTGCCGGGATAGCTGCCGAAGGGCATGTCGGCCACCAGCAGCGCGCGGCGCACGGCTCGGCGCACCGCCCGGGTGTGGTGCAGCATCTCGTCCACGGTCACGGCAAGGGTGTTTTCATGGCCCAGAACCACCATCGCCAGCGAGTCGCCCACAAGAATCAGGTCAATGCCGGCCTCGTCCACCAGCCGCGAGGTGGCGTAGTCGTAGGCGGTGAGCGCGGAGATGGCCTTGCCCTGCCGCTTCATCTCGGCCAGCGCGGGCATGGTGACCTTTGTTGTGGGAAGGCCGGCGGCAGGGAACCCGCTAGAGGCGGAATTCGGTCCGCCGGGGAAGTTGGCAACGCTCAATTTGACCTCCAGTGCCGCTCCGGAGACTCAGGATGCAGCCCGATCAAGACGAGTATACGCCCGGATGTGGCTCCGGGCGCAACTGCGACACGCCATAGCCAGCGCCCCTCAGCTTTGCGAGAAAGTCTTTCAGAATCGACATTTCACTTTCTCTTCATGTGCGCGAAGTGACCGGAAAGCGGTTGGCGGCGATGGCGTGCATCTCTTTGCCTGCCTTGGATTGATTGATGAAGAGCTGGATGGCAAGGCTGATGAAGTTGCCGGCGCCCCAGTAGAGGGAAAGACCGGCGGGGAGACGCCACATCATGAATCCCATCGTGATAGGCAATAGGAAAGCCATGATGCGGCGCTGTGCCGCGTCCATGCCTGGCTGGGGCGTGATGAACTGGGTAAGAGACATGCTGGCGATGATGAAGATGGGCAGGATGTGCAGTGGGTCCGGCGAGGCGAGGTCCGAGATCCAGAACCAGTGGGCCCGACGGAGTTCGTCCGCGTGAGCCAGCACCCGATAGATGGCATAGAGAAGGGGCATCTGAATCAGCATGGGTAGACAACTGCCGTACATATTCACGCCCTCGCTCTTGTAAAGGGCCATCATCTCGGTTTGCATCTCGGCCTTTTTTGGATCGCTCATCTTGAGATGGGCGTAGCGCTTCTTGATGTTCTCGATCTTCGGCTGAATACGCATCATCTTCAGCGACGACCGCATCATCGCCAATCGCGCGGGAAAGATGCACAGGTTGATGAAGAAAGTAACGATGATGATCGCCCAGCCCCAGTTGCAGGCGCCGGGGCCAAGATACCCATGCACATAGCGCAGTAACCGGTAGAGCGGATTGGCGATGACGGAGATCCATGTGGGCTCGTCCAACGGTTTCGACTTGGGCCCCGTCGCTTTGACGGTGGACTCGTCCTCAGTGGTTCCAGCGGCGGTCGGCGTGGACCGCACGACTGTCGCCTTCGGTCCCTGCTGCCCGCTTAAGCCGTGTTGCACCGGTTCAGGGGCACGCGACGGGCTCTGAACTTGCGCGGCCGGATTGGCCTTGAAATAATCGAAGCCGAAGATGACAGGAAGCGCGAACAGCGCGAAGAGCAGCAGGGCGCTCAGTTCGCTTTTCCCGCTGCTGCCACTGCCAGGGCTCAGCGCTTGCAAATTGGGATTGTGAATATCAGGCAAAGGACACCTTTTCCTTCTGGGGCGATGGCCCAGAAAACAGTTGGAAGACAAACGAATACATGGCCATAAAAATGGCGCCATGTTCCTGCAACCCACTGGAATTAGGAAAAGATGGGAGGGGGACGCTGGAAGAACGGGGCTAGACTTGGCCCACGAGCAACGGCATGCGAAGGCACAGAAACCCAAAGAACTCCGCGATCCAGTGCCGGTGTGAACCATGAAAGCGTGAGCGCCTTCAGGCAGGCGGCGATCGTCCGATAGACGTCTGGAGAGCCCGCAACGACGAACATCAGCAAGCAGGCCATCAACAGGAAGTAAATCGACCCGGTTACCCCTGCAAGCAAGAGAGACTGACAGTAAGGCAGGCAGAGCACAAGCAGGTAGAAGCATGTTTCCGCAGCTGCTCGCCGATAGCCTTGAGGCTTCTTCACAGGCTCTCCCCTGCAAATTATTGTACGTCAACTTATCGGGCTTATCGGGCTTGGCTTGCCGGCCTGGCCATCGGAGGGTCAAACTGTTAGGCAGGATGCTCTCACCTCTGGCGACAGGAATCTCCGCTGGACTTGGCGCCGCGGCCGTTTTGGGCCTGGCGGCGGGCGGTTGCGCCTATGCGGCTATGTGGCCGGACTCGCAGATTTTCGGCGCCACGCTCATCGCCCCCTCGCGCCCCGGCGAGCTGGCGCTCACCTTTGACGATGGCCCCAACCCCGCCTGGACCCCGCGCCTTCTCGATCTTCTCGCCAGCCACGACGTGCGCGCGACCTTCTTCATGATCGGCAGCTATGCCCAGGCCCAACCGGCGCTGGTGCGGCAGATCGTCGCAGCCGGACACCTCATCGGCAACCACTCCTGGAGCCATCCCAACCTGGCGCTGGCCTCTTCCAGCCGCATCGAAGAGGAACTCGTCAGCACCACCCTGGAGCTGGAGCAGATTGCCAGCGTTGCGGTGCGCCACTTTCGTCCTCCCTTTGGCGCGCGCCGTCCTGAAGTGCTGCGCGAATCAAGGCGGCTGGGCATGGTTCCCGTCCTCTGGAACGCGATGACCTCCGATTGGAAGAACCCTTCGGCAGACGCGATTGCCAGCCGGCTGACCCAAATGATCGACCGCCAGCAGCGGCACGGCTACGCCGCCAACATAGTCCTCCACGACGGCGGCCACCGCGACGCCGCCGCCAATCGCGCCCCGTCCATTGCCGCCGCGGCGCAACTCATTGACCGCTACAAGCAGAGCCACCGCTTTGTGACGGTGGATGCCTGGGGCTGACCATACGGTCATGCAGCCCATTCATGACAGGCAGCATTGGGATAAGGGCACGAACCTTCTCTCGCAGCCAGGCAATCAAGGCCAGTATTTGCCCGTAAACCGGCAGAAAGATACTTTGGTCTGGAAGCGGCTCCAGCTTTGGGCGCCGATGCGGATTCGCTTCACATCGTAAGCGGATGTCTTCCCTCTTAGATTTGTGCCTCCGTGATGCGAAAAAGCGGCGCGGTAGCCCAATTCTTTCGCAATCGCCTGTGTTTGCTCTGAGAAGCTGGACTTATGCCCGACCGGATAAGCAAGCACCTCGGCTTCGATGCCAAGTTGTTCCTTCAGGATTGCCCGGGATCTGGATAACTCCTCGAGTTGCCGCTCCGGCTCCAATTGGCTGAGGACACGGTGCGAATGTGCGTGAGAGCCAATCACCATGCCGCCCGAGGCCATTTCCCGGGCCTCATCCCAGTTCAGGAAGCGCCGCAGCGTTCCCGGCGGCTCTTCACCCTTCGCCGCTTGCGCTAACTCCTGAATGAAACGCCCTGGATCGAAATTGTCAGACCTCTTATATAACTTCAAGACGGCTTCGAGGCTTGCGGTCAAGCCTCGCCGATCGATGTTCACAGCGAGGTCAGCCGGGTAGCGAAGAGAGAAACAGCTCCTTTGCGCAGTCTTCATCAGATAGGCAATATGATCCCACCATGGAACCTGGGCTGAGCCAACCATGCTCGTGGCGAGAAAGAAGACGCCTTGCACGCCATGGGAGCGCAGGATGGGAAATGCAATCTCATAGTTATCCAGGTAGCCGTCGTCAAAGGTAATGAGCACGCGGCAGCGGCTCTTCTCTTCCTTGATCGTTCCGTCGATGAAAGACAGTGCTTCTTCTAGAGTTACCAGCGATACGTGGCGCTTCAGATAGGAGAGTTGATTATCGAGTAGTTCGGCGGTGGCCGAGAAGACGCCGGGATCGAAGAGATCATCCTCGGAGTTTCCGATGCGATGATAGAGCAGCACCAACAGAGAATCTCTCTGCGGAAGTTGCGAGAGCAGGAAAGATCCGCCGCTCCAGAACAATCCGCGCGCCAGCCATTCGCGTTTCCCGCCTAAGTTCATCCCGCCTGCCATAACCACCCGATGATAGCAGTCTGAAGCAGCGAACTGAGTGATGCCGAGAAGCTCACAAGGCGGAGTTCCCAGCCCGTGCGCGCGCCACAAACTTCCGCACCTTAGCCGGATCCTTGCGGCCTGGCGCGGCTTCGACGCCCGAGGCAACATCCACTCCCCAGGGGCGCAATATTGCAATGGCTTCGGCTACGTTGGCCGGGTTCAGTCCACCCGCGGCGATCAGCTTGCATGCTCTTGCATCCTGGAAGAGAGTCTTGCGCGCCGCAGTCCAGTCGAAGGCAACGCCGGTGCCGCCAACAGCCATCGCTGTGCGCGAGTCCACCAGCACCGCATCCACGTGCGGGCTCTGAGCGTAATCGGCGATGCGGGCTGTCTGCGGTTCGCTGCTTTCCCAGCCGAAGTGAACCACGCGCAGGATGCGCAGCTCCGGCCCCAGCCGCTGGTGAAGTCTTGCCGGCAGCTCGCTGTCCGCGTCGAAATGCAGTTGCACGCCGGTAAGGCCGCAGGCTTCGACCGTGGAGACAATCTCCTCCAGCGCGGCATCGACAAAGACGCCGATCTTCTCGACCGTCGCGGGCAGTTGCGGAACGATAGCTGCTGCCTGGGCTGCTGACACCCGGCGCGGGCTGGGCGCAAAGACGAACCCCACCGCATCGGCCCCGGCCTCAGCGGCCAGCAGCGCATCTTCCAGCGAGGTGTTAGCGCAGATCTTGATCCAGATGCTCATTGGGGCAACTCGTCCTCGATGGGATTGCGGGATTCAGTGGGAAGCAGGCGGAGCGGCGGGAGTTCGGTCGCAGAGAAAGGGATTCAGCAGCCGCACACCCGTACCGGCAAAATCGTCCATATTGCGAGTGACCACGGTCAGGTCGTAGACCAGCGCAATGGCTGCAATCTGCCTATCCACCGGATTCTGGTTGTTGGGACTCATCAAAGCTCCCCATTTCTCAGCACATACAGTGTCAAAGCCAATAATCCGCGCGCTATATACCTTCAGAACGGACTGAAACCACGCTTCCAGCTTCCTCGCCTGAGGAAAATCGCCTCGATAGTTCAGATTTTCGATGCCCTGCCGCATTTCGCCGAATGCCTGAACTGGCAGAAAAATCTCCTGCTCGGCTCTGAGAAACAATCTGATCACACCAGGATCAGCCTTCGTCCCCTTGCGTAATTCGCTGATGGCATTGGTATCGGCGAGAAACATCGCTAGCCCTTGCTTCGCGCAAAGTCGGAGTCTTCGCCGACATTGGGCATGGAACACAACAACTCAACGAAGGCGCGGCTGGAGGTCTGGGTCAGCGCCTTCAGCAGAATCGCGCGATGCTCCGCCGAGACACCGGGACCGATCAGCGCCTCCAACTCCTGGGGAGACCGTACGGCTTCTTCTTCGGTATTGCGGACGATGGGATGAGTCGCCATGGGGCACCTCCGGCGCGCAATCGCGATGACTCCATTCTACATCTGACTTCATTCCAATCACTTCACTCTGCGGCGGACGGAGTGGAAGCCCCGGCCATCAGCCCTGCCAGAGCCGCGCCAGGGTCGGGCTGGCGCATCAGGCTCTCGCCGATCAGGAAGGCGTCGAAGCCCGCATCGCGCAGCCGGACAATATCCTCCGGCGCCGCGATGCCACTCTCGGCCACGCGCACCACGGTGGAGGGAATACGCCCCGCGAGTTCGAGCGAGGTTTCGAGTCTCACAGCGAAGGTTTTCAGGTCGCGGTTGTTCACGCCGATGGCGTCTGCGCCGGTCTCGCCGAGCGCTTCCAGCACGCGGTCAAGCTCCTCGGCCGTGTGCACCTCGACCAGCACGTCGAGTAAAAAACTGTGCGCCGCCTGGGCAAAGCGGCGGAGTTCCTCATCGGTGAGCGCCGCGGCGATCAGCAGGATCGCGTCCCCCCGGTGCGCCCGTGCTTCAACAATCTGGTACTCGTCGACCGTGAAGTCCTTGCGCAGGCAAGCGATCGGAACCGCTGCCGAAGCCAGTTCAAGATTGCGCAGGCTGCCCTGAAAAAACGGCTCGTCAGTCAACACGGAAAGCGCCGCCGCGCCGCCCGCAAAATAGCTCTCTGCTAGTTGCGCCGCATCGAATTCCGCGCGAATCAAGCCCTTCGAGGGCGAAGCCTTTTTGATCTCGGCGATCACCGCCGGACCCGCCGCCGCCCGCCGTTGCAATGCCTTGGCCCAGCCGCGCGGCTGGTGCGCGGCGGCCAGCCGCTCCAGTTCCGCCGTGGGAACGCGCAACTTGGCCGCGGCCACCGTGGCTCGCGTCGTCGTGAGAATTCTGTCGAGATGACTTGACATACGCTGAGTCGAGTATACGAGGAAGGCGGCGGAGAATCCCGTGGCTGCTTCTTAGGACGCCCACTCCAGGTGCGTTTTTTCGGTTCGCCAATCGAATGCCCGCCGCCGCATTTTCTGAATGGGAGGTAAATGCCGTAAACTTTATAGCACGGATGCAAGCGCAGATTGAGAACCTCGTAAAGCTGCAAGCGGTGGAGCTGGAACGGTCCCGCCTCACTCAGGCGGCGCGCGCCCTGCCGGCGGAGATCGCCCAGGCCCAGGCCGCTCTGGCTGCCGCCCAGAACCGGGTTGGGGAAGCCTCCTCCGCCCTCAGCCGCGAGGATTCCCTTCGCACCCGCCTGGAGCGCGAGATCGATGCACTCCGCAAGAAGGTCGCCCGCTATCGCGCGCAGGAGAACTCTGTCACCACGCCCGAGCAGGTCAGTGCCGTCGAGCACGAACTTCGCTTTACCGAGGCCGAGGCTGAACGCCTTGAAAACGAGGAGTTCGCCAGCCTGGAGCGCACGGAAGCCCAGGAAGCTGCGTTGGCCGCCGCCCGCGTTAAGGTGGAGTCGCTGGCCGCCGCCCTCGACAAAGCCCGCGAACGCGTCGCCCTTCGCCAGGCCGAAATTGCTCGCGAACTAGCCACACTCACCGCCGAGCGCGAGGCCCTTCGTCCGCTGATCGAGCCCGAGACGCTGATCCGCTTCGACCGCCTCTGTCTCTCCCGCGGCACCGGCATCGCCCGCGTCGACAATCAGCAGTGCACCGGCTGCCGCATGGGTGTCCGCCCCCAGACCTGGAACCAGCTCCGCGAAGGGGAGCTGCTGACCTGCGACAGTTGCAGCCGGCTCCTCTACTGGGATCCGTCGATGGCGCCCGCGCCCACTCCGCCCCAGCAGGACGTCAAGCCCAAACGCAGAGCCGCCAAGCCCCCAATCGAGGAATAGAACCCCACCCATCCCTGCTACCCTTTTCTTAGGCGTCATCAGCCCAGGAGCAAGCCGTGCAGCGCATCTGTGTGGACATGGATGAGGTCATGGCGGACACCCTCGCCGAGCACCTTCGCCGCTACAACCAGACCTTCGACGAGGACGTGACCCCCGGCGATCTGGCCGGCAAGGGCCTGTGGGAGATTGCACCGCTCGACCGCCAACAGCAGCTCCGGGCCTTTCTCGACGCCGAGGACTTCTTCGAAGATCTGGCCGTCATGCCCGGCTCTCAAGCTGTGCTCCAGCAACTCTCGGCGCGCTTTGAGATCTTCATCGCCACACAGGCCATGACGGTTCCCAACTCCCTCGGCCCCAAGTACCGCTGGCTCCAGCGCCATTTCCCCTTCATTCCCCCGACGCATTACGTCTTCTGCGGCAACAAAAGCATTCTCCGCGCCAACTTTCTGATTGACGACCTGCCCAGGAACCTCCTCCGTTTTGAAGGCCAGGGACTTCTCTATGCCGCCCCGCATAACCTGGCAGCGACCGGCTTCCTCCGCGTCAACAGCTGGGAAGAAGTTGCCCAATACTTTGCCGGCATTCCCTCCTGACGGTTCAGTCCGCACAGCTCCGTCTAGCTTCGGATTGGCTGCGCCTTTGCCGCGAAGACCCAATCATTTCCCAGGCAGAAGTTGACAATCGAGCAGCAAAGAATCGCAATACAGTTCGAGATGAGGACAGGTAAGTGCGCTTCCTGCACCAGTAATCGCATCAGCGCAAGGTTCCCCAACAGGGAAACCAGGCCATTGGAAAGATGAAACCGCACGAATTGGGTGAGGAGCGCGGAGTCATCGCGGCGGTCGTGCCAGGTGTAGTGCAGGTGCCAGACAAAGTTGTGCAGCAGCGTCAGCTCGACCGCCGCTGCCGAAGCATAGAGGTAGTGGCCGGGCGCCCACCGGTTGAGCAGGGCCAGCGCGGTGAGCTGCACAACCATTCCCATCGCCCCTACCAGATTGAATTTGCCCCAGCGAATGAAGGTATTCACGGCAGCGGCTCCTGACGATAGAGTTCGGCCGTGTGGCGCAGGGTAACGGCAATCGCCATCGCGAACATGCTCGCCGCCGCTATCGTTCCAGCGAGATCAAAGAGCAGCATTTTATGCCCGAAGATCGTCGAGTAAGGACTGTGCAGCAATGCAAGGTTGCCGATCACCAGCAGAATCCGAATTTCCGTGGGACCGAAGATGCCTTGCGAAAGTTGAAAACAGGTCAAGGTATAGGTGGCAAGGTAGCTCTCGCTCGATAGGAGTAGAAAAGCTATCAGCATGGCGATGGCCGTCTGCCAGTGGAGAAACCCGGAGCAGCCAAGTCCGCACATCAGTGCGACCGAGCCAAAGATGTCCACCATGTGATCGACGTAGAAGCCATAACGCGGACGCTCCTGCCGGCGCACGCGGGCCAGGGTTCCATCCAGGCTGTCTCCCAGCCAGTTGAGCGCCAGGCAGAGAATCACCAGCAGCAGGGCGCGGCGGTCATAGCGCGACAGCGCATAACAGACCCCAGCTCCAACCTGGGCGGTCAGACCGAGGAGAGTGAGCTGGTCGGAGGTGAGCCACTTTGGCGCGCGTTCGGCCATCCACTGCAAAGCCCGCTTCTCCATTTGAGCTGTCAGCGCCTGGTTGACCCGGCGTGCCGGCGCGAATCGCACTGCGTCCTTCATTGTTGCCGATTGCAGATTCATCGTTGTCTCCTTTCTTGCCGTTGATCTTCAGGAAGCTTCGAAGAGGTTTTTTGAGCATGGGAGGCCTGTGTACAGGCCAAGGCCCATGCTTTTCACCACATCGACTTATTCAGAGGTTTTTTGCGCCGTTATTCAGCGCCTATCTTCGCAGCGCGTTATAGGCCGAGCGCAAGGTGAACTCGAGTGACTCCCGTGGAACGCTCTCCACAAACGGCCCTATCGCCCAGCCCAGCCCGGTTGGAATGGAGCGCGTGAGCGAGACCGACTCGATCTGCATATAAAGTCCGCCGTCGCGCTCCTCATAGCTCCAGTAAGAATTCAGCCGCCACATAAAGCCGTGCTCCTCGCTGGAGCTCAGCGCCCGCTCCCGGCTTGTGCCGGGCGAGTCGATTTCTGAAATCATGGTGCTGCGCGAGATGCTGTATCCGTGCCTGTCATCGAGGCGCGCAAAGCTGACGTCGTAGCTTATATCCATCACCACCGTAATCACGTGGCGCTGACAGACACGCATCACAGCCTGAAGATGGCCGCCCTGTTGCGCCAGCACCTTTGCCGTAAGCACCTGCGGGGCAAAGTGCCGCGGATAAGCGTTGAAGTCCTTCATCAGCCGCTCGAAATCCGCGACTTTGGCTCCGGGAACAAAGGCCGTGCCCCGCCAGTGATGCAGCATCGCTCCCGGCAAGTCCGCGCCCGCCGTTGGAGTGAGCTTCTCCACAATCAGCTCCCCCTGCCGCAGGCGCATCTCGCTTTGCGGACCTGAAGCCACCGGAGCGACGAAGCCATTCTGTGAACGATGCTGCTGCGCAAGCCGCGACTCAAGCGCACTGATATAGGTGTTGAATGCCGTGACAGCCGCGGGTGCGGGCTGTGCCGCAGTCGAAGCCGGTGCGGCGGCAAACATCCATAGCCCCCAGAGAAGAGCGCCGACGGTGAATCCCAGCGATTTTGGCTTCCGGCGTTGCATCATGAACAAACCCTACTCCGCCGCACTCTTCCAGGGCAATGCATGGAATCTCATTTGCGGATGATTGTTTCTCATGCGGCAACTAATTGCATTCATGAGGCTTTTGAAGAGTTGTACATCGCCGAATCGCTGACAATGTCTTTTCTTATCGGATACACTGAGCAGAAGAGATGACGGATTACATGACGAATTCAGCCCCAGCCCGGCGCTTTCGCTTCGGAGCGTTTGAAGTGGACGCTGCCACCGGAGAGCTTCGCAGGCAAGGGATTCGAATCAGGCTGAATGCCCAGCCCTTTCAGGTGCTCTGTATGCTCCTGGAGCGGCCCGGCGAAGTGCTGACGCGCGAGGAGATCAGCCGCGAGCTGTGGCCTGACGGGACTTTTGTTGACTATGAGCACGGCGTGAACTCCGCGGTCAATCGCATCCGCGAAGCCATCGGTGATACAGCCAGCAGCCCGAGGTTTGTTGAGACCCTGGCCCGCCGGGGCTATCGCTTCGTGGCGCCGGTTGAACGGATCGCTCTCAGCGGAATCCCATCGCTTCCGCTCTCCAGCTCCCCATCCTCAGTAGAAATGAACCAGACTGCGACTCCGCAGGAGCTATCGGCAGTTTTGCCCGAGCCTCGAACCGGGCTTCGCAGCCGGATTCTGGCCTCGCCGGAGGAACTGCCGAAAGCATCCTATCCGGTTGTGCAGACGCTCTTCGTCCTGTTGCAGTTCATGTACCTGGGCTTCTATGTTGGCGCACTGGCCAATCTGGCGGAGATTGAAGAACTCTTCTCGCCACTGCCGAAGGCAACCCTGGCGCTGAATGTGCTGATCGTGACTGCCGCAATCCTGATTCCCGTCCGTCTCTTCGTGCTCTCGGCTACGCTCTTTCACGCGCCCGGAGTCCGCGGGAAGTTCCTCAGGATCTGGCCATTTCTGTTGCCGCTCGATGAACTGTGGGCGCTCTCGCCCTTCCTGCTGCTGCACCATATCGATTTCGGACTGGCGCTGGCGTGCATGACGCCTCTCGTCTATTCTCCCTTTGCCCAGCGCTCGCTGGTCCTGATGGGAGCGGGCGGGGCTGATCCTGAGACAACAGGATCCCTCCGCTGAACCCCGGGCATTTGGCAGCCTGGTCCTGCTCTAAATTGGATGCGAAGTCGTGCTGCGGGCGCTATCGACGTTGTCAGGCGTATCCGTCACCGATCTGCCCGCTTTATAGGCGAACTTCTGGTAGATGGAGCCGACCTTGCGGATCACGTCCTGCCAGCCATCATCCCAGGTAACGCGCGCCTCGCCGTCCACATAGACCCACCTGCCGTGCTCGTGATTGCGCGACCGCCAGGCATCGCCATTCTCCTCAAGCGTGATGAAGAAGGTGCTTCCCATGCCATCGCCAACCTCCCATTTCCCCAGGAAGCGGCCACGGGAGGGCAACTGACCGGTAACGGGCGCCGTTTGACTGGCGGCTGCTGAGCCCTCGGGAAACTCCACCCGCTCAATATCGGAGAGATTGAAGCTCTGCCGGTGGCCATCCTTGAAGACGATCACGATTGTGCCCGAGCTGCTCTTGGGAGCGGGGGGCGTCTTGGCAAGGCCGCCGGGAACGGCGAGACAAAGCAAGGTAGCCAGGCTGGCAAAGCTGACGATCAAACGCATGGTATTCTCCTCGGCAATCATCCGCGCAACGGCGATTTTTCACCGCTTGCGCCAATCTCAACTACGCGGCGCATCTGTCAATTGTTCCCTGGGAATTCATCTCTGTTGAAAGAATCCGGGGAAGATCCGATCCTGCGCCATATGCCTTTGGTGAAACTCCACCCTCAAACCCCACGCCCCGCGGGCAGATGCGCTTTGGCCTTCCCAAACAGGCACGCGGGACTACTCCGGAAGCACCTCTATCCCCGTCACGGTCGCATACCCCTCGACCGGAACGAAGCTCAGAAGCAGTTTCCCTTGGGCATTCGGTTCCAGGCCCGTAAACCTGCGAATCACAATATCCGTCTGGTGCGCCTCCTTGGGAAGGTTGAAGTTCTTCACGAGCGCATTTCCATTGCAGAAGATATCAAAGATATGACCGACTGCGGTCCTGGCGTCCTCGGATGAGGCCGCGGACTGGTCCCAGTTGCCATGGCGGACGGCAAAGTACAGATTCACCGAATACTTCCCCGGCGTCACCGGAATTGCGTAGGAGAAGTTGCCCCAGCGCTCGGTTTCGTAGAGTTCCGGATCATCCGTCCCTGCCACGGGGGCCGTATAGGCCGCCATTTGGCCGCCTTCGAAGTAATTGTCCGGACTCCACCAGTGGCTGTCGTTCGAGTAGTAAGGAGTTTCGCGCGCCAGCAACCGCACGGGCCTGATATGTCCACGAAAGCCCGGCAGAATCTCAATCGCCGAAAGGACCGCCTGTTTCCCTTCCTCTCCCGCAAACTCCAGGTGAAGCAGTCCGTCCGCCGCCGGCTGAATCTCCGTGAAGACCTTCACATCGGCGGTGCGGCTGGCCCCGGCATCGGCCACGATATCGAAACGGCTCAGCAGCGTCTTGCCGTTGGCGCGCACCGTCATCAGACGGCTGCCTTCCCCGGCGCCTCCGTCAGACTCCGGGCCATAGACCGTCTCGGCAAAATGCAGCCGCAATTCGTAGATGCCTTTTTTGAGAGGAATCGCGTAGCGAAACTGTCCCTCCCGGCTGGTGCGGTAGAAATCGGGATTCTGCGTCCGCCAGATCTGCTGCACGGAGCTCCTGACGACTGTACCGCCCTCAAACCAGGCATCGGCGCTCCACAATTTGCCGGCATGGTCGACAAAGCTGCGTCCTGAGCCGGCCAGAATGCGAACCTCCTCGCCCACCGGCGGACCAAGCTGCGTCTCAGGGGACGGGGCTGGGGACTCATTCACTATTCCAGCCGGCGGAATCTGAGTCCTCTGCCGAAGGAGCAGCCAGGCGGAGCCAAGCCCGAGAAACAGAAGCCCCGCTGCGGCGCCAATCCACCATCCCCGGCTTCCGAACAAATGAATCCGCCGTCCCCCTGGCTGTGTTTCAGCCTTCTCCATTCCCGGCCCGCCTGCCGTCGGCAAGCAAGCCGGAGCCGCCTCACTCTCCTCCGGTTGCACAGCAACAGCTTTGAACTCCGGAACGTACTGTCCCAGGGGAATGGTGATATGCAGCCGATGCGTCGCACCCTCGCCCGCGTAGTAGGTAGCCAGCCGCTTGCGCAGCCGGTTCGCCTCGACGCGTACGATCGAGTCGGCATCCTGATCGAAGGAGGCTCCCCGATGGAAGACTTCCACTCCTACCGAATACTCCTTGATCTGACGGGCTTCCCCGGCGAACAGCCTCTCGCACAAGTACCTGAGAAGATGAGCGAGCGTCGGCGCGCGCATGAACTGCTCCGAGCGAAGCACCGCCTCCAGCTCAGCGCGCTGTGCTTCCAGCTCGGCCGTCTCTCGGCTCTCAATCGCCATCATTCCATCCCGGACTGATTGTAATGCTAGCGATGCCCGGCTGTTTGGCTAGTGCTTAACGGTGTAGGCAGCGCGGAAAATCGGCATGTAACGGCAGTTAACCCCTGCCGCATTTTGCCAGTCCGCAACTTTGTGCCGAAGCCCCCACAGTCCTAACTAATTGCAGCCCTGTAACTTCGCCTGAAACTCCCGCGGATTTAACCCCCGCCCAACGGGCAGGTAGCAGGTATAGCGTTGCGCGCCGCCTGTCTTCGCTTTCTACTCGACTCGATGCAGGGACAAGATCGCCGGAGCCGGTCAGATTGAACCGCCGCCTCCCGCGAAACTCCCATAAGCAGGAGAGGTGACCCATGAAAAGACTGATGATGATGGCCGCGAGCCTGATGGTCTGCGCGGCCCAGTTCGCAACCGCAGCCCACGCCTCCGACGGGCCAAAGCCGGAAAAGCTGCAGGCTGCCAGATTGGCCGAGCAAAAGGGCGACCTGGCGCGCATTCACGCCAACTATGATCTTGCCGTGGCCTACTATCAGGACGCCCTTCACAATGACCGCCACAATGCCCTGCTCTTTAACAAGCTCGGCATTGCCGAACTCCAGTTGAACCAGAAGGGCTTGGCGCGCAGGAGCTTTCAGCAGGCGCTCAAGTTCGACCCCCAGTCTGATTCCGCCATCAGCAACCTGGGAGCCATTTCCCTTATCGAGAAGAGGTACAAAGTTGCTGTGAACTACTTCAAGCAGGCGCTAGCCTTGAATGAGTCCTCCGCCACCACCCACGTCGATCTTGCCGAGGCCTGGGTGGGCCTGGGAGAGATTGACCGCGCCATGACCGAATATGCCCGTGCTCTCGAGCTGGACGCTGATGTGCTCAGCGACGCTCCGGGCGGAAGTCAGATCCAGTTGACTACCCCCGCTCAACGCGCTCGCATCAATTTCCTCATCGCCAAGTCGTACATGAAGCGCGGTAATATCGACGGCGCATTGGATTATCTGAACCGCGCCAAGGAGCTGCACTATCCCGATCTCGTCAAGGTCTACACCGACCAGGATTTCGCCCCTCTCTGGCAGGATCCACGCCTGGCGAAAATCGTCAAGCCAAAGATGATTTAGTCCGCCAGCCACTGCTGAGCGCCGCCGCGGGAAGGCGCGGCGGCGCGCGGCAGGCGATCACTCCCGGCAGAGGATGATCGGACGGCGAAAGTGGAGAAGGCCTTGAGAGCGGCCCTGAACTCCGGCAGATACCCTGTCCGCAGGGGTTCAGGGTCTTCATTCTCAATCCCACCGCGCGAATGGACACGCCGGTTGCGGCTCGGTAAACTAGCATTCTGCTTTGTGTAAATCAGGGAATGCGAGGACTTACTCCGAATTCATGGCCTCTCAACTGTCATTCATGGGGTTTGTCTGGAAGAATCTCTGGCGCCGGCGGCTGAGGACATTGCTCACACTTTGTGGAATCGGCATGGCCATCGGGGCCTTTGTGGGCCTGGTAGGTTTCTCCAGCGCATTTGAGCACGAGTGGCTGCGAATCTACTCCAGCAGCGGCATCGACATCGCCGTCATTCAAGGGACCTTTCTGAATACCTCGGTCGATGAGTCGGCGGCGCCCAAGCTGAGGGCGCTTCCCTTTGTCGCGCAGGCCACTCCCGTGATCTACAACGTGATGGATCTGACCCCGGACGTGAACGCGCTGGTCTTTGGCTGGAAGGCGGATTCCTTTGAATTCAAATCGCTCCAGTTGCTGTCGGGCCGGCCATTCCGCGACGGGCAGCCGGAGGTGATGCTGGGCGACCTTTTGGCCGGTAACCTGGCAAAGACAACCGGCGATACGCTGGAGATTCAAGGCTCTCCCTTTACGGTTGCCGCCGTTTATAAAGGCGGCTCTGCCCTCGAGGCTGGCGCGGTCATCATGCCCCTCGACCAGTTGCAGCAGCTCAGCAGCCTGCAAGGGAAGGTCTCCACCATCCATATCCGCTTGAAACCGCCCCCTCCCGGTGAGACGCCTGAAGCCTATCTGAAGCGCGCTCAGGCCCAAATCGAGGCTGCTCTGCCGGGGTTGCGCGCAGTTCCGGCAGCCGAGCGCGCTGAAAACAATCAGTTTGTCCGCCTCGCCCACGCCTCCGCATTCGGCACCTCTCTGATTGCCTTGCTCATTGGCATCCTGGGAATCGCCAACACCATGGCCATGTCGGTCTTTGAGCGCACGCGAGAGATAGGCATCCTGCGCGCGCTGGGCTGGAAGCGGAGTCAGGTGGTCATTCTCATCCAGCTTGAAGCCTGTGTTCTTGGCCTGGGTGGCGGCTTTCTCGGCATAGCGGCCGGATGGTTTGCCCTGCACCTGCTGGCTACCCTTCCACAAACAGGCAGCATCGTCTCGGCATCCCTACCTATCTCGATTCTGGCCGAAGCGTTGGGCATTGCCCTTTTGGCCGGGTTGATCGCCGGGGCCCTTCCCGCATGGCGTGGCGCGCA